>Ga0208161_1001043_pt1 | contig 15136 bp, 17 predicted proteins | sample CB_VirMetaG_3_FD_184538 | JGI IMG/M metagenome (GOLD analysis project Ga0208161, IMG submission 184538) | Freshwater to marine saline gradient viral communities from Chesapeake Bay - CB_1508_1S Viral MetaG (SPAdes) (version 4) | ecosystem: Environmental > Aquatic > Marine > Coastal | place: USA...
AGAAGAGCTTGCTCAACTCCGAAGGGACGAACGTAGCCTTATGGATGCGTTTGCCAGAGAAGATTTAGCCCGTGCTGACAAACTACGGCGCGCAGAGGAAGAAGCAGAGAAAGAGCGGGTTCGCTTAGCAAAAGAGAATACGGATCGGCTTCTTGAGTTCTCCAACGATCTTCTTAGCGGCAAGTCTGACAATGCGCAGAAGGCAGCAGCTTTAGCTATCAATCTCGCCGACGCTGAGAAGCGAGAAAACGCGGCACAGATCATCTCGGATTCGTATGCTGCTGCGATGAAAGCCTATAAGGCTCTCTCGGGTATCCCTCTTGTAGGCCCCGCATTGGGCGCTGCGGCTGCGGGAGCGATTATCGCTGCTGGGGTATCGTTCTCTGCTAAAAGCCTCACAGGACGCGCTCTAGGCGGTCAGGTGCGCCCCGGAGAGTCTTATGTAGTGGGTGAACGGGGACCGGAAGTCCTCACTATGGGTAATGCTGGCGGACGGATCGCTACGAATGAATCCATGAGGGGCGGCTCTACCAGTCTCGTATACTCCCCCACAGTAAATATCTCTGGTGGGGCGACAGAGCAAGACCGAGCCCTATTCACCGCTCAGTTACGACAGCAGAAGGCTGAGATCGCTGACCTATTAGCCCGGAGGCGCTTCTAATGCCATTAACGATGCCCTCAGTTAAGCCTACGGACGTTTCATGGTCCATCGTGTCTAACAGTAGGCAGTTCGTGTCACCCCTCACAGGAGCTATACAGACGGCTCAGAGGACGGGTAATCGGTGGAGGGTATCTCTTACCTTCCAGAACCTGTTCGACTCTGAGAGGGCCGCTATGCAAGGCTTCCTGTCTCAATTACAGGCGACGGCTAATAACTTCTTCTTAGAGGATCATTCGTACACTCGTAGGGCAGATGGGGCAGGGACGCCCGTGGTCGATGGGGCCGGTCAGACTGGCAATCAGCTAGTCATTGACGGTTGGACCTCTGGAACCTACGCATTTCTCGTTGGAGACTTCTTTGAGGTTAACGGCGAGCTAAAGATGGTCGTAGCAGATGCGACCATTTCGGCGGGATCGGCTACCGTGGACTTCGTGCCTGAGTTACGGGCAGCACCAGACGATGACGCGGCAGTCACCATCTCTAGCCCCAAGGGGATATTCCGCCTTATCTCTAATGAGTCAGGATGGTCTACCCGCTCGCCTGTTATCTCTACCTTCTCGTTTGATTGCGTAGAGGATGTAATCGCATGAGCCGGGGGTTATCAGCTACTAATTTAGGCGCAGTAGATGGCGCGGTAGTCCGTCCGGTAGTCTTTTGTGAGATCAAATATGACTCTCCTACAGGAACCCTCTACCTTCACGACAATATTGGAGATATTACCGCTGATGATTGGGGCGGCACTTCTCGCACATGGTCAGGATTAGGGGACTTCGGGTCTATCTCTACCATTGAAGAGGGAAGCGATATTTCCCCTTACAAGGTCGATCTAGTCCTCTCTGGAATTGATGCGACTATCGCGAATGCCCATCTCGCTGACGATACGATTCTCCGAGAGGTCTATCTGTCCATCGGGTTTATCGGTTTAGACCGTGTAGTCCTCTCAGACCCTCACCCTATGTGGTCTGGGAAGATTGACGATGTTCAGGTGGCGGTAGGCGCTCAGTCTGTTATTCGGGTCTCTTGTGAATCCCAGCTAGCAGCCTTTGAGAAAACCAACGGTCGCCTACAGAATGACGCGGACCATCAATCCGAGTTCTCCGGTGATCTTTTCTATAAGTACCTACCCCAGATGGTAGAAGCGAAATTTAGGTGGGGTGGTAAGACGCAATCGTTCGGGACCGGGACGCCAGTTGTAGGCATAAGCGGAGGTGGTGGACGAGGCGGGATTTCACCGGACATTAATCTCCGATGACCAGATACGAAGCGGTTAGAGCGGCGGTTAAGAAGTTTGAGGATTCCCCGTTCGATTACGGTTATTTCGATTGCTGCGAGTTGGTCCGAGAAGTAGCGATCCAATATAGAGGGACGGACCCTGCGCCAGAATTGTTCTACGAGGACGAAGAGACAGCTCAATTTCTGATTACGGACTTCGGCGGACTGTCTCCTCTAATGACCTATGTGTTTGGCGACCCTATTCCCGTAGAAGATACGGAGACCGGGGACGCTCTAAAGTTAAAGCTACCCAAGACAGGTGATATTATGGGCGTCAGGGTGCCAGATGGCGCGCTGGTTCCCGTTATGAGGGGATTACATAAAGTCCCGCTCCGATACGCCTTAGAGGGTTGGAGAATCTAATGCCACAGGCAGCGTTAACAGCAGTAGTCTTTGCGGCTCAAGCTATCGGTACGGCTGCTAGTGCTACGGCGGTCGCGGTAGCTGGGGCTAGTGCTGCGACGTTGGCTGCTGGCGCTGCGCTCGCATCTATCGCGTACACCTCCTATTCGGCTAAGAAGGCGGCTGCTGACGCCCGTAAAGATTCTGCAAGGGCTCCCCGTGACATTACGGTTCGCAGTGCTATTGAGCCTGCCCGTATCATTTATGGGACGGCTAGAACCTCTGGGCCCGTTGTGTACACAAACACCGCTCCGACTCCCGGCACGAACGATAACTCTACCCTTTGGACCGTTATCTCGCTTTGTCAGCACGAGATCGAGGACATAACGGAAATCTGGTTAGACGGAGATCAAATCCTCTCCTCTGCGATTGATTGGGCGGGGACTGGTGGGGTTACGTCAGGTAAATACGGTCCCATCGGTGGGAATGAGGTAACGAACTTCTACCGCCGATTCGGAACGGATACTCAAACCCACGTTACTGAACTTGCAACTGCATTTGGAGACTGGACCTCTGCCTACGATGGGAAGGGCGTTGCCTATATCGTTACGGCCTTTGAGTTAGGGACGGCTACTGGTGAAGGTGTTTGGGCGCAAGGGGCACCCCAGAACATCCGGGCAGTAGTGAAAGGTAAGAAGGTCTACGATCCTCGTAAGGATTCGACTCAGACAGGCGGGTCAGGAGCACACCGTTTAGCTGACCCTACGACGTGGGAATGGTCAGATAATCCTGCCCTTTGCCTTGCTGATTATCTCTTTGACGCTCGTTTAGGCATGGGTGCCGAAGGCGTTACCTACGATGACATTGATTGGGATTTAGTCGCTGATGCGGCTGATGTGTGCGACGTATCCGTAACCATTCCCGGTGGATCAGAGAAGCGCTTCACTTGTAACGGTGCGCTCTCTACTGGCGAGACCTACGCAGAGAACATTAAGCAGCTTCTGTCCTCTATGTCTGGGCAGATTACATGGTCAGGCGGGAAGTATCGGATTCGCGCAGCGGCGTATGAGGCTCCCACTTATACCTTTACGGGTGATGACGTTATCGGGGACGTTCAGATTCAACCGGAGCGTACTCGGACCCAGCGCTATAACAAGATTCGCGGGACGTACATTGACCCTTCCTCGGATTATGTCGCTACTGAATTTATCCCCGTAGAGAATACGAGCTACAAGAACACCCGTGACGGTGGGCAGACCCTATCGCAAGAGATTCGCTTACCGTTTACCAATTCCGAGTACATGGCTCAGCGGATCGCCTTTAAGCAGCTTAACCTTAATAATCAGCAGCTTAGGTGTATCGTCCCCTTCAACTGGAAGGCGATGAAGGTAGCAGTTGGGGATCGCATCCAGCTATCCATTGAAGAGCTGTCATGGTCTAACAAGGTTTTTCGGGTAGACGGCTGGTCCTTCTCTCCTGATTCGGGGTTTAACCTAACCCTTCAGGAAGATTCGTCCTCCGCCTACGCTGACCCTCTTTTAGCGGAATACTCGACTCGTACTCTCGCTGGGACCGTATCCTTCGCAGATCAGGCGGTATCGGCTCCCTCTGGCTTACAAGCTACGAGCGAAGAAGAGGCCATCCTCTTAGAGTGGGAGGCACCTCCTCGGGCCTCTGGCTATGACGAGGTGATTGTATTCGCCTCTGCGAGTTCGGCATGGTCCGGGGCTAGTGAGATCGCTAGAACCCGTGGCAATACCTATCGCCATGAACTGACTAATGGGACTACTCGTTACTACTGGGTCAGGGCAGTAGATGTAGACGGACGGCTATCTACCCGCAACCCCGACTCCGACACCTCCACGGTCACGGCTACGGCTGGGCAGATCAGCACGAGCCAGCTAAACGATGATGCCAACTTCGCATTGACGGCTAACTGGCCGGACATTACCGGAACGGGCAAGCCCGAGGATGACGCCACGGTTGGCGCTACGGTCGGGACTAATACCTATGACACGGACGGAACCACCGTCCTCGGAACAACTGAGCTAAAAAACTCGGTAAACAAGGGCAAGACGCTTGCCTTGCTCCTGAACCAAGAGGTGGATGGGACGGCGAACGCGGGGAAGATTTCCCTAGTCGGAGTGGATAACGAGGGCGAAATCGCTCTTGATACAGATGGCTTCTTCAACTTCGACGGCACGAAATACACGGTCGATGCGGCCTCAACGTCCGGTCCGCTCCCTTACGGCAATTACACCTCCCTAACATCTCAAGCGAGCAAGAAGGGCTATTTTGCCTACAACATCACGAACGGCTATGGCGCTTTGGTATGGCGAACAGCCGGGACGTGGTACTTCGACGACGGATCGTCTGCGCAATCATTCACTCCAGACTCGTCAATCCTTGCCCTCGGTTATCTTGAAACGGACGCGAGCGGGAACCCTCTTTATGGTGGACTGCTGGCGGAACCCGTTCACCTTGTGGGGATCAGCGAGATCGTCGCCGACTACATCAGCGCCGGCACCATTGATGCCTCAGTAATCAGTGTTACGAACCTGACCGCCGATAACATCACGGCAGGCACCATTGACGCCGACCGTTTAAGCGTTGACGGCGTGACCATTGACACCAACGGCACCGGCCAGCTAATCATCAAGGACGGCGGGGTTGATTCGACCCAGCTTGCCGATGGCGCGGTGACTGCTGGCAAGATCGGGAATGGCGAGGTCAGCATCGCGAAGTTCGCCTCGGGGATCACTCCGGTACAAGTGGTGGACACCCTGCCCGGCACGGCTACGCAAGGCGATCAGGCGTTTCTGACGACCGATAACAAACTCTACCGCTACAACGGAACCGCGTGGGTCAACGCGGTTGATGGCGCGGACGTAACATCGGGGACGCTTCCGGCTAGCGCTATCGTGGCCAATAGCATCACGGCAGGGGAGATCGCAGCGGGCGCCATTGGTGCAGACGAGATCGCGGCGAATGCGGTGACGGCTGACAAGATCGACGTTACGAATCTAGCGGCCATTACTGCGGACCTTGGAACAGTTACAGCAGGCTCTTTAGCGGCTGGCCTAATTACAGGTGACGTTAACGAAAACTTCCCCTTCTGGACTGCTGACGAGGCGTATCTCAATGCGACCGATACCAGCTTCACAATGGTGGAAATGACGACTCCCGCCCCAAGCGGAGGAGTAAGCAAGCGCCCCTCTTTTGATGCGCACTTGAATTATCAAAACCGTGACGTATCGGCTAGGGCCGAGGTCATTATGAGAATCCAAGTAAAGGCAGAGTCCGCCACGGGCGTATCCCTTGGGGCCGTTGCGACGGTTCAAGATGGAATCGGGGAAGATTCTGGCTCTATCGTGTACAAGTGGTACGGAATTTCTGGGAATCACCTAGACAAGCTGGGAGTCGGTGGAGAGATTTCCACCAGTTCTGACGGAAGCACCTCGACCTCTACTGTTCAGGGCGTGAAGTATGACGGCACCTATACCTATGTTCTGGTTGATACGGACTTGGACTATAGCTATTCCGTGGGGAACACCCTGTATTACTCATGGACCAGCTTTAACTCGGTGGGAACCTTCTCGACCGTTGCCACGGTTTTCTCGTCAACGGTGGGAGAGACAGGATTTCAGGAAAACTCCATGTCAGTCTCTGTTCACGGCCCCAAGACGACAACGGGGAAAGACTTCAGGATGACATTCTCCCGCGTATCGGGAACAACCCTTCACCTTCTCACGACAGGCTCTGCGGGGTATATACGATGATTCTGGTTGGCTACATGGAAGGCAGCGAGATCGTCATCACGGACGAATACGAAGGGCACCCAGAAGCCAATGCTAGAATGCTTGAGCTAAGCGAGAGTAGGGATCGGGTGGTAAAGTGTAAGCGTCAACGCAATGGCGACTTGCGGGTTTTGGGAATCATTGAGGGCTAAGGAATGTCTACCATCAATCTAGTTCAGGGTGACACCGGCCCTCAAATCAAGGTGACTGTGACCCGAGAGGGAACGGGGGAAGCAGTAGACCTTAGAGGCGCAACCGTGCGCTTAAAGGTTCGGAAACGTGGTGCTAGCTCTCTGGCATTCACCCTGCTAAACATCAACGTGTCTGACACTCTGCAAGACGGCGTGGCGATATTTGCCTTTGCAGAAGGCGACCTCGACGTTGACCCCGGAAACTATCAGGGGGAGATCGAAATCACCTTTGAGGATTCGACGGTGGAAACGATCTACGAAACCCTAGACTTCTTCGTGCGGGAAGATTTCTGATGAGCCTGAAGGCGACCCTCACAAGCCTGCGCGCAATAGTTTCGACGCAGGTCGGCCAGTTCCTCCTCGTCCGGCGACTGCTGGACGCGCCACTGCTGACTGACGCTGAATTTCGCGCATTCTTCAAGGTCTTGAATGATGGAGCGGGGGTTGCGGAGGTAGCCTCTCTGCAATCTGGAAAGGTGGAAGGCGACTCTGTGTCAGCCAACACCGACGCTATGGTACTATCATTTGCTAAGAGCATTACTGAATCTCCAAGCGCTGCGGACGCTGGGAGTGCCCGAGGTCAGAATTACTCTGATTTCGACTATTTCGCCGAGGATTACGTCGGCTATTCATGGACTTTTTGAGGGCTCAACCATGATTAAGGAAGCACTAAAGCTGCGCGGCGATCTCGGCATTGTTCTGCGCGATAAGGATGGCAACATCAAGGAGCAGCGCACGGAGAAGAACCTCGTGGTCTCCGCTGGCCTTAACTTCATCTGTGATCGGATGGCCGGGACCAGTGAGGCGGTTATGTCTCACATGGCGGTGGGCTCTGGTACGACCGCAGCGGCTGCTGGGAACACGGACCTTCAGTCTATCCTCGGCTCCCGTGAGGCCCTTGATTCCACGACCGTGACGGACAACACCATCACCTATATCGCTTCGTTTGAGGCGGGCGACGGTACGGGCGCGATCACTGAGGCGGGTATCTTCAACGCTTCTAGTGCTGGGACCATGCTCTGCCGCACGGTGTTCAGTGTGGTCAATAAGGCAGCGGATGACACGCTCCAGATTACTTGGACGATCACCCTCTCTGCGAGCTAAACCTTTTGGGTTGAGGTAGGAAAATGGCTGACTTAACAACTAGGGCTGGCAAAGGTTCACCTCTGACGAATGCGGAGGTGGACGCCAATTTCACTAACCTCAACACCGATAAGGTAGAGACCGGCCTTGCGGCGCTTGATGCTTACGATACGACCATCGCAGACACGGCGGTAGACGTATTCGTCTACGACACCTCTCGGGACAGCGACGGAGGCGCGTGGCGCCATCGCACCCAGCACACCTCTTGGTACAACGAAACGCTGAACACGGCTACCCGTGGCTCTCGGCGGGAGTTCCCGGCGGTGGCGGTGATTGTTTTAACTGGTGGCGGGGCTACGATTTATGATGGAGATGATCCCTCGCTGCCGATGTGGATGACCTTTAATGACCGATATGGAGATTTGCTAAATCAGAACGGGAATCAAAACGCGATATTTGCGCTTAATGGCGTTTTATTTTTCGTTGGTTCGGGTGTGCAATATGCTAATTTTGTATCTGACGGCGGGGGTGGATATACAACAAACGGTCAAGCCAGCTATTTAGGCAACTTATCTGAGCGGTCAGACCTGAAGAGTTTTTCGTCATATTCAGGTTCCAAAATAATCAACAACGTCGTCTACGACGTCGCCATGACCGTCCTGCCTAACGCGCCCATCGACGCGGCTACCGGCCTCCCCGTGCCCACCATTGCGGTTGCTACGGCTGGGGGTGTGAGTGTTATTAAGGATGATGGGACAGTATCAGATGACACCACAACAGCGGCAGGTTTTGTTCAGTTTGATACTAGTGGTAATTTGTTGTGGGGGCGTAATACGTTTGGGGGGAATTTGTATCGAGCCGATCCCCTTGACTACGACGCTGACTGGAGTTCCACAAGAATTGGCTCTACCGCATCGGGTGCTGACATTGATCTTATGAGTTATTCTACAGCGTCAAGCACTAACGTATCTGTTTCAGAAAACATCTGGGCATCAGGCTCAGCCAACACGTCTGGTTTTACAAAACCGGGACTTGGCCTCATCTACCTGAATGAGACCGATTACACAAAATCAATGCAGGTTAAGGCCACCTCCACTTACAACACCGGCTGGATGAACGGCGACATCAAGCTGGCTACCTTGTCCGACACGGACGACACGGACGTGACCGGCTCCGAGCTGGTGACTAATGGGACGTTTGATACGGACATTACTGGGTGGAGTGATATATCTGCACTTTTTGGGGCTGGTGGTAGCGCAATATCTTGGGATGCGGCAGGTAAAATGTCGCTTGATTGCGGCACATCTGGCCGAGCGGCCTGCGAACAAGTAATTACGACAGTTGTCGGCAAGGTATATGTTCTTGATTGGGAGCCAGACACCGCCACTCCTCAATTAGCAGGGCGTATTGGAACAGCATCAAACGGGAGCCAGATCGCCAGTTTTGATGGGCGAAGCACTACTTATCCAGTTACCTTTGTTGCGCAAAGCACAACGACCTACGTCTCCATTAATTTTAGTGTTGTTAGCACTTCTGCAACCTTCGACAACATCTCCGTCCGCCTTGCCGAACCTGACCGCAGCGTCAACGGTAACGGCCTTCAAGTCTACGGCACGATCACCAAAAACCCCGTAGCAACGGGCGCGGACCTTGTGGCCTACAGCGGGTTTAGCGCGGCTAACTACCTTGAGCAGCCTTACAACTCCGACCTCGACTTCGGGACGGGGGACTTCTGCGTGATGGGGTGGACAAACCAGCCTGCCAGTGTTGCGTATAGATACCTTTTGCAAAGAGATTCAGCTTCTTCGGCAGCGCGATTCCATGTTGTTAATGATACGGATGGAGTCCTAAAGTTCGTAATGCACGATGGATCGTCGGGAGCAGTATTTAGTTCCGGTTATACTTCAAACGGTTCTTGGGTCTTTTTAACGATTGTTCGTCGCAGCGGTGTTGTTTATGTATATGCAAACGGAAAGCTAGGTAGCACAACTGCGGACACAAAAAACATCACTAACACAGCAGCGTCTTTATATATTGGGATTGATGCGGCGCTTTCTGGATCACCAACAAGCGGAGGGATGGCCCTCCTGCGAATCTCCGCCACGGCCCCCACGGCGGAGCAGATCGCCAAGATTTACGAGGACGAGAAGTTCCTGTTCCAAGAAGGCGCACAGGCAACGCTCTACGGCTCCTCTGACGCGGTGACGGCTCTGGCTCACGACGAGGTAACGGACCTGCTACACGTCGGCACAAGCGCTGGACGGAGTGTGTTCCAAGGGCTACGGCGGGTGGATAACACTACCGACGCGGTAGGGGTGGCGATCAGCGCCTACGATGGCTTAGTGGCGGAGGACTAGCCATGGAAATCACAAAGATTGAAACCGTGATGTTCAAGGATGGTCGCTCCAACATCGTCGAGCGGGTTCACTGGGACATTGAAGGTCTCAAAGGCTCAACGAAGCTGGCCGAGCCTAAGCACTCCTTTACGGCCTACGAAGCGCTCAGCGAAGAAACCGTTAGGGGCTGGGTGCTTGCCAAGCTCGACATGAACCGCATCAAGAAAGCGCTAGACCAGAAACAGAAGGCTACCCTGCTCCCGCCTTGGGCTGAGGACTTCACCTTCACTGAGCCCGAGGACATTAAGGCCGAAAGGCTCCAATGGGAGTATGAGGCAGCGGTAAAGCGCTTAGCCCAGTACAAGCTCTCTGAAGGCCGTCCTGAGCTTAAAGAGATGCAGCCTACGGGTGAGATGGCCTTCAACGAAGAGACTGGCGAGCTTGAGCCTGTGATGGCTGAGGTGGTTGTTCAGACGGCTATTGAGCCTCTTCCGGCAACGGTTGAGCAGACCACTTATGACGAGGAAAGCAACGCGACCACCGAGACGGTGCCAAACCCCTTGATCGTTAAAGACGACGAGGAGCGAGCCGCAGCCGAGGCGATTGTTAAGGAGATGACGCAATGACGGTACTAATCAGTAAGCCCTCAATCAATCTCCGCGAGGCGCTAAAGAAGTCTCCTTCTGGCATTGCCGGCGAGGCAGTCCTTCGCTCGGATACGGAAGCGGAAGCCCGAGAGGCGCTTAGCCTTGATAACCATGAGACCCTTACAGTCAGCACGGACGGGGTTATCGCGGACTTTGAATCTACGGGTATTGACGACAACGCGACCAGCACCAAGCTGACGGTGAGTAACACCGGAATTGACGTAACCGGCACCGTCACGGCTGATGGGCTGACGGTTGATGGTGATGCAACTATTCAGGGAAACAAAAACGAAACCCTGCAACTAAAAAGCACCAATGCCAGTGTTACAGGATGGAGTGGTAGCAGCAGTGATCTTTCCATAGGGCGTATTGAGTGGTATGGGTCGTCTGCCGCTGGCAATGGCGCAGGTATTAAAGCCGTTATAGATACAGAGGCCACAAGCGCAACAGGCAGAGATTTCGACCTGCTAATAAAAAACTCTAGTAACGTAGGCTCCGGCGAGCCAACTTTATCTTTAAGAATAGACGCTAGCAAAGACATTTCCTTTTACGAGGACACCGGCACCACGCCTAAGTTCTTCTGGGATGCGAGTGCTGAACGGTTAGCTATCGGTGTTGGTACATCCCCTGATGCAGTTATGCACGTTGGTGAAGCAAGTTATCCTCAGATCAGGACTGTCTATACTGGCGTTGATAGCTGGGACATGGGGGTGACGTCTGGCAGTATCTTTAGGTTAGGCAAGGCCAACGCTGCGGATAGCGCAAGTTTATTTCAGACAGACAGCGGAAACGTCGGGATTGGTACGACTTCGCCGGGGGCTAAGCTAGATGTGTCTGGTGCGATCAACGGTACCGGAACCTCCACTTTTGGAACTGGATTAGCAAACGGAGTAAGCCTCGGGGGTTCAAGTGTAGGTAATGCCGCCCTATTTGGGACATCGGCCAACCAAGACGTAAATGTAGCGGCAAACGGCACGGGTAACGTAAAATTTTTAACAGGGGCTTCTGGTTCTGGTGTGGGTTCCGCCGCAGAACGCATGCGCATCACCTCAGCGGGCAACGTCGGGATTGGTACGAGTTCGCCAGTAAACGAGCTTGAAGTTTATGGTGTAGGTTCACCAAGGTTGGCAATTCGCGCTCCTGAAAGTATTGGTGAATCTATAGAGCTAGGGTTTCAGTTTGGAACAGCCGCAAATGCGTCAGCTAATACGCTCGCGTTAATTAGGGCAATACCCACGCAGGTTGATCCTAGTCCGCTAAAGGCGGACCTTGCGTTCTTTACAAACGTCGGCGACGTAGCGGCAGAAGCCTTGCGCATCGACTCCAGCGGCAAATTTTTGGTTGCTACGACTTCAGCTACATCGGTATCAGCGCCTTCTGGTGGTTATTTACTTGAAGTAGCAAAGCAACAAAATGCTTTCACAGAAGTTTTAGTAAAAAACACAGATACTGGCACGGCTGGACAAGCAGATTATGTAGCAATTTCAGATACCGTAACCGTTAGATTTGGTGCTGCCGGAACCAACGACGTATATCAAGCCGCTTCATCAGGTTTTCTTAGCGTAGACAGCAATCACCCACTGACTTTCCGCACCAACAACACCGAACGTATGCGCATTGATTCCAACGGTGATGCAAGGTTAGGAAGCGCAACAACCGATAATACCACCCGAACTTTAACAGTTGGTAATATCTTAAGCTACGGGCAAAGTGTTGCCCAAGGTATTGTCGTAGGGGCGGCAAATGCGACCAACGTAAACACTGGCAAACCGTATGCTTACGCGATTACGGCAGAGGGCGATCAGAATAACAAGGCCTTAATCTTTAGCGCTGACATCAGGGACGGCTCTAGGACCGAACGCGCCCGCCTCGATGCTAGCGGCAACCTGCTGGTGGGGACGACGGCCAACGCAGACAACCATAGACTAAACGTCGATTCAGGGATAAAAGGAGTAAAGCTCGGCGGTACGCAGATATTTTCTTTTAACCCAGACGATTTAGCCAGCGGAGAAACCTTTACAGTAACTTTTGAAGCTTCTAGCTCATATAATACCTATATTATTGAATACCGCTATATTGGGTTTGCTGGAGCTAACTTTAACCAAGCCGCTATTGCGCACAAAACTTTTTACGGCGCTCTTGCTGTTGATACTATTTATGGATCGGTTACTGAAGATAACAAGTTTGCAAGGTTTGTCACAGGAGAACTCACCTTATCTGCGGTGGGGAGCAGCAACCGACTAACGATAGACTTGGATTTCCCCGCAGCAGGTATGGCGGGAACGATTGGTTATCATTCTCTGGAAATAAAAATTGTTTCATCATCAAGTTTTGAGCTAATTTCGCAGGTTTCAGCTTAAATAAAAGGAGCATAACCATGTCCGCAACTATGAACTGGACCATCGCAACCCTTGAGCGTGAACTCGCAGACGGGGGCGTAATCGTGGCGCACTGGCGCTGCACGGCTTCTGACGGTGACTACAGCGCGTCCTCCTATGGCACGGCAGGCTTTACCTACGACGCTTCCTCTCCCGACTTTGTGCCCTACGACGAACTAACCGAGGCTGACGTACTGGCTTGGGTGTGGGCTGAGGGCTTTAAGGACGCAACCGAGGATGCTCTACAGGCCAAGATCGACGCAGAGAAGAACCCCGTTACGGAAGCGGGTGTTCCTTGGTAGAATAGTAATGGGCGGTTATATGGGAGGGGGTTATGCTAGACCCTGTAACCGCCATTGCTACCGCATCGGCAGCATTCAACGGCATTAAGAAACTCGTAGCCGCTGGCCGTGATTTAGAGGACTGCATGGGTCAGATGGCAACGTGGGCTGGCGCTGTCTCTGACATTAATGAAGCCTCAAAGAATGCCAAAAGCCCTCCTCTCTTAAAGCGCATCACAAGCAAGAAATCCGTGGAGCAAGAGGCCATGGAAATCTTTGCCCATCGACGTAAGATCGAAGCCCAAGAAAAGGAACTGCGAGAGATCATCTTCTACGCTTATGGAAAGGAGGCGTGGACAGAGCTTATTGGGCTTCGTAGAAGGATAAGACTAGAGCGAGAGAAAGCCTTCTACGCCCAAAAGCGGAAGCGTGAAAACGTCTTTTATACGACCTTAACCATCGCAGTGTTGACTTTCGTTTGCTATGGTTTCTTCGCTACAATTCATTATGTCCTAACCGATATCAAGGCTCAGCAAGATGGCACCAGAGATGATATGGAGTAGCGTCCTCACTGCGGCCATTGGCCTTTTAGCTTGGACGTTTAAGAGCAAGTCTGACGAATTGTCCCGCCTTAACATCCTCCTTAATAAGACGCGGGAGGAGATCGCAAAGGAATACGTCACAAAGGCGGAAGTCCATGCCGATATCAATAGGATCATTGATCGACTAGAGGCGCTAGACGCTAAGTTAGACCGCCTCATGGAGCGTTCATGAACTTTGACGCCATCAAGAACATCGTAGGGGCTGTAGCACCCACCCTCGGAACGGCCCTTGGTGGCCCTCTGGGCGGCGCTGCCGCATCAGCCATTGCAGGGGTACTGGGGTGTGATAACGACCCTCAGAGCTTGCAGAAAGCGCTAGCAAAGGCGACCCCTGAACAACTTAGCGAGATTAAGAAAGCCGAGCTGGATTTTGAAGCGCGAATGAAGGAGCTGGACGTAGACCTTTATGCCCTTCAGACCGCTGATACCGCTGATGCCCGAAAGCACTTCGCCAAGGACTGGACGGCACGGTTCTTAGCCATCGCCTTATGCTGCCTCTTCGCAGGCTATATTATCCTCGTAACGGTCCTTCCTCCCGATCAGAATAGTGATGCCATCATCAACCTGATTCTTGGGTCTATCACGGGATCGTTCTCTACCGTCATCGCGTTCTACTTCGGCAGTAGCCAGAGGCAGGAATGAAGATTAGTCAGGAAGGCGTAGACCTCATTAAGCATTTTGAAGGGTGCGAGCTTGAGGCATATCTATGTCCCGCTAACGTCTGGACAATCGGATACGGTCACACCTTCGATGTGAAAGAGGGTGATGTGATAGATCAGGAGGCCGCAGAGGCGCTCTTGATTGAGGACTTAGAGGAGTTTGAGGGCTATGTCATATCCATGGTGGAGGCGGAACTTGAGCAGCATCAGTTTGATGCGTTGGTTTCGTGGACCTTTAACTTGGGTCCAGCAAACCTCAAAAGCAGCACGATGCTTAATCGGATCAATTATGGTCCAATTAGCGACGTTCCTTTCCAATTGCAGCGATGGAATCGAGCGGGCGGGAAAGTCCTTGATGGACTCGTAAAGAGACGGGCAGCGGAAGCAGCCCTTTGGGAAGGTAAAGACTGGAGGCAGTATGTCTAACGGCGGGATCAACATTGATGGTGTGGAATACACCGAAGACCAACTGACTGACGAGCAGAAGTATCTGGCGAACCAATGTCAGGACCTTATGAGCAAGGAGCAGAACCTACGCTTCCAGCTTCATCAGATCGAGGTGGCTCGTAAGTCCTTCGCAGACGCCCTTATCCAGAGCGTCAAGGCAGAACCTGATGAGTCTGATTAACGACATAGTCCGATCCCCTAATGGCCTGTTAGCGGTTGCTGCGGGCCATTTTGAGGACGCTCAGGCGGTAAACATCTTTGGGGTGAACCCTGTAGTAGGGACGACCTATGAGACTTTGTGGGACTATGGAGGGCTTTATTCTTACCCTGCCAGTGCTGCTAGCCTGTCTGCTGTTTCTTCGTCTGCCTCAGACACTATGGCCGTCCTTATCAGTGGACTGGATGCGAACTACTGGCCCATTACTGAGGTGGTTACGCTC
>Ga0208161_1001046_pt1 | contig 15130 bp, 14 predicted proteins | sample CB_VirMetaG_3_FD_184538 | JGI IMG/M metagenome (GOLD analysis project Ga0208161, IMG submission 184538) | Freshwater to marine saline gradient viral communities from Chesapeake Bay - CB_1508_1S Viral MetaG (SPAdes) (version 4) | ecosystem: Environmental > Aquatic > Marine > Coastal | place: USA...
CAATGCCTGCATTAGTTACGAACTGTTTGGGATCTGGGGTTGCGGTTACAATAAAACTTCTTTGTGGGTCTGGAAAGTTAACTGACCCAGATCCTACAGTAAAGTTTAAATTACTCATTGTGACTTCATCATCCACATTAAATTCATGATTTGTCAATGTTGTTACAGTTGTAACTCCAGATACATGATCATATACTGCATCAGTGATTGAAACAATTCCTGCCTGAACACCAGAAACAACAATCGAATCTGATATCAGCGCAGTTCTTTCTAAGACCAATCTTCCATCAATAATTACCAGTGAATTATTTGGTACAATTTCTACTTCTTTAATAACTCTTATATCTCTCGTATTTCCAAAAGTTTGTGTAGCGGTACTTTTTCTTCGATGAGTAAAAGTAAAACTTGGATATGTATTAACACCAACATTTGCAACTGTGGCAAATAGTACGATTGCCGAAACACCTGTTGGCGTAGTATATACTGTAGTAATTCCGGGAGCAACCGGAACAGCAACTGTAATGAATTTATTTAAGGGTGCAACTGCCATATTATCTCAACGCAAGTATGAGTGGTGTAACTTCTGCCTGAATTGCTCTACTAAAATCTCTTCCTCGAATAGTTGATGTTGTCTGATCAACCTGAATACCATCACCAATATCAAAGTTTCCTTTTTGGTCTGTGCTAGTAAATGGAATTTGTGCTCCATCTAGTGCAACTACCTCATTTGCCTTGATTGGAACGGCACCTTGGAATGGTAGTGAGCTATTTATGCTTGTTCCAGTACCAATATACTCAAACGAATGAGAAGATGTTAAAATTCTACTAATTTTTCTAAATTCAATTGGATCATTGGCAAATAATTCATATGGAATAAATTCATTAAATGTAACTGTTGTTATTCCAGTTATTCCAGATGTTGTTACTTCTGTTGCCTCAGAAACAGTGAAGTAAATTGGAGACATTGTTACTGTCGCAGTTGCTGTCGTTCCAGATACTGGATCCTCAACAACTGCAACAATATTTTGAGTTGATAGATAGTTTCTTCCAGAATTAACAACATCAATAGCAGTAATTGTTCCATCTGTACCTACTGTTGCACTTGCTTCTGCAGGAATTCCTTGTGGACCTTTTGGAACAATTTCATTATCAGAACTATCTTGTATTACAACTATTGGAGGACTATCTTGACTATATCCAGAACCACCATTTGTAACAGTAATTGAATCTACCTGTTGAAGTGGGGATGTTATTCTTCCAGATCCGGTAGCATCTGGATATTTGCTTAAATCAATTTTAATCCATGCTGCCTGTCCATCAAAAGGTCTTCTTGGAGTATTTGAAGAATCAGTAACACCTGTGGCAACTATGGTATCCAACTCTGGAAGCGTGTCTGCTTTAACTGTTCCAGTATATTGTGTTCTTCCCAATCCTACGGCATATAGACCATAATTACCAAATGAAGAGTTGGAGTTTGTTAAATCACATTGTCCACCAGTATCGGCATAAATTCCAATATCACAGTTAATTGTGAAAATAGAAACTAACTGGGCATAACCTTCATTTGTAATGGAAACTCCAATTCCTGCTTCATTGTACTGAGTAAACGAATCACAAACCATTGATTTGAGATCATTACCGGCATTATTGATAGGATCATCTACAGAGGCATGATTTCCATCAATTTTCATACCAATACTCTTGGTCATAAAGTTGGTACAATTACGAATGTATGGACTTCTCCAACGCCCTGTAGAACCCTCTGTAGCCGGACCAATATCTGTGAATCCACTCACTGCTTGATACGCTGTTCCAGCGTCAATATCCGTCTGCGTAGGAGGAAATGCTACTGCTGCTCCACCAGTATTCGCAACACTAACTCCACCATTACAAGAGAAGTTCAAATTCTCGATTAAACATCCTCTTCTTACATGGAAAATATCTCTTTCTAAGTTTTGAGGTCTGATAGTTACCAGTCTTAAATCTTGTCCAGTAATAGAAACATCTGTACGAAGACCTATTGGATTATTTTCATCATAAACGCCAGGTCTGACAACAATGGTATCTCCCTCTTGTGCGACTGCGGCAGCAGCACCAACAGTTCTCTTTGCATCACCCTCAAGCAATCCACTATTAGAATCATTGCCACTTTCAGATACCCAGATAGTTTTTAATGTTTCTACTCCAGAAGGTCTCCAAGAAACTCCTGTTCCAACAGAAGATAGTCGATAATCTTTACCAGCAACCCCTGTTTGTTGATTGATATCTATGAGTGAGGATTCTAGTTCTAAAGTATTTCTTAAAATAGATGTTCCATCTACATCCAAAGTGCTGTTGAGAGTTGTTGCACCGTCTACATCCAAAGTGCTGTTAAGAGTTGTTCCACCATCTACGTCTAGTGTGCTATTAAGAGTTGTTGCACCATCTACATCAACTGCTGCATCAAAGTTGCTGTTTCCAGTGACAGTTAATATTTGACCGATGTTTAGATTCTTCTCAATACCAACACCACCCTCAATAACAACTGCTCCAGTATCCTTATCTGTTGATTGAGTATCTTTGGTAACTTTTACTTGATTCTCAAATGTTGCAATGCCAGTTGCTTTAAATTCATTAACTGTAGTAAGTCCGGTGACATTTAAAGTTGTATCAAAGTCAACTGCTCCAGTAACATGAAGTGTTCCAGTAATATCTAATGTTGAAGTCGGATTATTATTCTGAATACCAACATTCGTCATTCTGTAGATTGATGCACTATCACCAGAACCATTAAATCCCCACAAATCTTTTGTGAAAATAGTTGCTAATCCACTTTGAGTGGACTGAGCAGCAGTAGGAATTAATGTATCAGTTCCTAAACCTAAACTATTAGATTGAATAAAATTAATTGTAGAGAATGTTTGGGCAATACCCGCTATTGGTACTGTAGATCCTTCATCCTGCAATTGAATACCAGTATCTCTTGGAGAAGGGGAAACCCAACGAATTCCATTTCCATCTCTCGATAAGAAATAATTATTTTCGCCTGGAGAATTTACACTATCATAGATATTCTCATCAATCTTAATGCTTCCATCAATATCAATTCTTTGTTCTGGTAATGCAGTATTTCCAACACCAATATTACCACCAACCAATACTGAGTTTTTACTTACTTCTACCTTTAAAAGTGATCCATTACTTCCAATATTCAATACTTTTTTTACTAGTATTGAATTAGAATTCAATTCATCTAAATTAACATTTCCAGTGAAGTTTGCTTCATTGGCATCTATTATTCCATATAACTTAAATCCGCTATAAAATGTAGCACCTTTATTAAATGATACTTCTTGACCAAAAACATTGATAGCCATTTTAGTCTAAAACTTTGTTTAATACAGCCCCAACAACATTATCAAAAGCTGCTTTTACAACATCAGATCCAACTTCACTTCCATCAAATACTTTATCAGTAAATCCTTCCCCCATATCTCTTACAAAATTGCCCAGTTTAGCATCGTAGTCAATTTTATTTGCGTTTAACATTATTCTTCCAGAACCAGCATTTAAATCAATATTTCTTCCTGCCTTCATCTGAATATCTTCATCTGCTTCAATCATAATATTTTCTGCTCTTATTCTAAGTACACCATCTTCGGCACTGATACAAAGATTTCCATTTCTAGTAGTTATAAGAATAACATCTTCTTTTTCACCACTCTTTTCTCCTGCAACAATTTCAAATTTTTTATCATTATGAATTGACATCACCCCACTACTACTCAATGAAATATGGGATTGATTACTACCATCATCTGTCACACCATAAATTTTATAGACATCGCTACCGCTTATTCCCATTTGTGGGTTAGCAGTATCAATTCTAAAATTAGAATTAAAACTTATGAGTTGACGTTTAAAAAAGTTTTGAGGTCTTTCTGCCATTCTACTTTGGACAATCTATTGATGTTTGAATTTCACCCTCAATTCTAGCAGTTCCAAGTAATGGTCTCAAAATAGCCCCATTTCCCGTATCGCTTTCTACTGTCAAGAATGGAAGTGTATCTACTACATTATTTAGAGGTTGAACTTGATCTATCTGTCCGTTATTAATTATAGTGGAATATTTGTTTCCAAGATTATCTGTAACAATATCTCCATCTTGATAACCATCTCCACCTTCTTCGACAATGACATCAATAATTGAGTAATCTTTAATATCTCCTACACAATAGTTTTCTCCCTCCGATAACATATAAACACCAGTAACTTCTCCATTATCATTAACTATGGTTCTGGCAATAGCACCATATCCTTGATCAGAATCATCAACGATTTCAATAAATGGTGGGAAAGTATATCCAGATCCACCACTCGTTATTTGAGCTCCTATAATACTACCAAGAGCAACGCATGTCGATTCTCCCTCAACAGGAACAATATTTCCAAATATTGGAGATGCAGTGGCACCAGAACCATTTCCACCAAATATTTCAATCTTTGGTGGTTTTGGTGGGGGATTTCCAGCAAAGCATTCTGAAATTGAATTTAGATCGACACCAGAACTTACAATATTTGTAAGTTGTTGAATTGATTGATAAGGGTCCTGTGCCATTGCTTTTTGTCCGACTCCAATAATCCATTCATTAGCAAGTCCTTTAAAGTTTTTAGTTCCTTGATTGCAATCAAAAGCAGCAGCTGCCGCACCAGCAAGACCATTAATAACACTTTTTGCAATATCCCCAATATTAAAATCTCCACCAAGAATTTTTTCCACTAGTGCCAAAGGTCCACTCATTAAGTTTTCAAGAAGACTAATCATTTTATCAAGTAAGACCCCAACAAATTGATCTGCGGCACAAGTGACAAATTTTTCAACATTAGCAAGAGTCGAATAAAGTAAATCTTCAATTGGCGATAATAATTTACCTATCAATGATCCAAGAACACAACTAAGTTGCTCTTCCAATAATTTTACAGGAACAATCATTGCTTCTTGCGCAACAACTCCAGCTGCATGTGCAGTAACTGGATTACCTGTTGCTGCCATGATTTTACCATAAACCAATTTATATAAATTTTGCAATCCGCTCTTTAATACTGGAACAATTTTATTTAAAATTTCTTTCATGAATGAACCAGCATATTCATTCATCAAAGTGGCAATTTTATCAACTGCTCTTCGAATATATTTTTTAATTTTTGATATTTCATTTTTTACTTTTTTTAATTGCTTAATAAGCCATTTTACAATAGATTTTATTTTTGAAATCTTAGTATTTTTTGTAGTATTTGCTAATGGAACTTCATCCCCAATTGAGCCACTTACAGTATTAACTCCTCTCTGTGTTGCCTGATTTGTTGAAATGGATGGTGGAGTCGGTTGAGATCCTTGTTTTGGTTCATTTGATTCATCACCATCTAATTTTGGATTAACTTTATCGAGTTCTGATCTACCAGAATTTATAGATTCTTCTTGATTTGGAAAAACATTTACAATTGCGGGAACCTGACCATTCTCCCCATCTAGAAAGAAACCAACAACACGATCATTTGGTTTTATTTGAACACTTGTTGCGGCATTGGCAGATCCAGAACCAGCAGTTGCTGGAATAAGAACTTGTGCCCAAGGCAAATCTTCATCAGGCAATTCAACTTCATCATCATGGTATCCCATGATACGAACTTTATATCTATTTCCCCATCCCTTTCCTTTAACTTGATCACCTTGTGCTTCTATTGGAGCAACTCTTCCTATCCACCAATAAAAACCATCTCTTCCTACAAAATTAGTTTTAAGTGCTGACTGATCAATCATTATCGTCTCTTTCCTCTTTATTGATTCCGAATGTATCTCTAACTAATTTCATATATGTATAAGAACCATCCACATCAAAGTAATGACATAATTCTTTTATCATATATAGTCCGCTTGTTTCTTTATCAAATTCTTTTGTCTTAGAATTAGATATTTTTGGAAATAAACATTCAATAATATCACCTGCTCTCAAATTAGTATTTGATGGAACTACTGCAGATAAAGACTGAGTAAACAAAGTATTATATCTCATTAAAGATTGAGAAACATACTTTTTCTGATCGGCATTTATATCTTTAGAAATCTTTGGTCCAGATACTGCACCAACATCAAAAACACTGGTCATAATTCTTGATGGTGATTGTCCTATTGGTTTATCTAGACCATCTATAATAGGCAAACTTAATTCCGAACCCAAATTTTTAACACGATCTTTATATTTTATAAAATTATATTCTTCCGTAGTAAAAGATGAATATAGAGGATTATAAAAATATCTTGTTGTTGCATATGTTCCTAGTCTCAATTTCTCAGTTAGATTCTGATTTCTATCTACAGTATAATTTAATATTTTAAAGTCATTATTGATTTTTTTATCATTCTCATCATAAGAAATATTTGCCTCAGAGTAAATGTATGTTACTTTTGCTTTTTTCTTAACTATATTATCAATAGATTTAAACTGAAATCCATCTCTTGTTTGATAAAAAAGAAAACCTGCAGTTTCATTTGCAATTGTTGGTACGCATTTTGATGCGAGCCATGTTAAAACTAAAAATGGTTTTCGCGTGTTGCCGATAAATTCATAAGAATTGGAAACTTTATCAAACTTAGACTTATCATATTTGTTCGTTTTTAAAACATTTTTTAAAATTAAGTCAACAGAATCTAAGATGTTACCACCATATCTTCTTTTTACTCTTGTAACTTCATTAACAATTGCTTCTTTAGAAACAAAGTTTAAAGTAAAACTTTCTTTTTCTGTATTTGATATTACATCAGTTATGCTAGAAACATAAAGATTATCTTCCTTATTCGAGGAAAAATCTAAACCAGGATTTGTTTGATTATTTCCAGCAATTTTCAAGGACAATCTTTCCCCACCTCTCAAAGGTAGTCCAGTATAAATTGACTGTTTATCAGAACTTTTTTCATCTTTAGAAATAATAGCACCACCTGCATTTATAACCTTCATTTTTGCGGTTATCGTTGGTGAAAAAATATCTTCATAATATTGGAGAGAAATTATTCCTGCTCGAATATCAATATTCCTAGATGAATCATTTGAATATAATAAAGCTTCTTCAATAATAGATTTGAGTATTGACATTATTAGAATCCTAATTTGGTAAGCATAGATTTACTTATATTACTAACATATGATGAAAGATCATTAATTATATTTGTTTGTTTACTACTTGATGATGTATTTGTTGTTCCAGTTTGCTCAACTACTACGACTTTTGAACCCCGCCTTTCCTGAGAAAGACTTGGCATTTGTCTAGACAGCGTAAAAAATTCTGCGGTTTTATGTGCTGGAACTTCGACATGAACATGACCATCATGACCCTTACCATCTCTCCATATAGTTTTATAACCTTTTCTTTGCCACCATTCTGCAACCATATCACCTTCTTTTGAGAGATACGGAACAGGAATATCCATTGCCCTATTTTCCCAATGACCGGCACCTTTGTGAACATCAATTTCATATGCCATATCATCTGATAATGGATGAATCTTATAATTACCACTTCCATATACACCAACTTCTCTCATTTGATAATTCAATGGGTCGTAAGTTTTATTCTTGTGATAATCAGCAGGTACTCCAAACCTAGTTCTAAATGATCTGAATGCCATCATATCACTTTCAAACTTATTTCGCCCTAAAGGAACTCTTGGTGTTTGTGGTTGAACCGGAGTTTGTTTTGGTGTTCCAGCAACTTTTCTAAGAGCCGCTTCATATTCTTGCACAGTTATTGTTGATTTATTACCATGTTTCCCTTCATAATAACTATAACCTTTATTTGGTCCAGTAAGAAGTGGCAATCCTGCCCAGATTTGTGCCAATAAGTTTCCAGCACGAATAGGATCTTTTTTGATACTATCAAGAGTTACTCCAACTTGTACTCTTGCTAAAGCGATTGCCATTTTATCTTGATTTTCTGGACTAAAGATATCATTTGGTCCCAATCCAGCGTAAGATGCTTTTTCAAAAAATGGATTAGTAAACTGATATCTACCAAGAGCTCCATCAGCACCATGTCTGACCCCACGAGATTTATATGCTTCCTGTAAAGTCATCTTTGATAATCTAGGATGATAATCGCCATCAGCAATAGAATTATATCCATCACGACGCGATTCTGCTTTACTAATAATATCTAAAATAGGACCCCATCCACTAGCACTAGAAGATTTTGGAGTTTGTACTGTTGATGTTGATGGTTGAGCAGGAGGAGTTGGTTGTGGTCTTGTAGGCGCAGGTGCAGGAGGAGTTGTTTGTTGTTTTGGTTCTTCTTCTTTGATTTGAGTTCCTAACTCAGGAATCTGTTCTTCACTATAAACACCTTTACCCTCATCATCAAATAAAGGAGTTGTAATTAACTTATATCCTTCATCAATAGACTTTCCAATATTATTCATTTGGGTAGACATATTATTCCATTCTTTTTCCAGTCTTTTTTTAGAATCTAGAAAATCAAGTTCCTTCAAATTTGTTAGTGCCGCATTCAATACCTTTCCTATACCAGAAAAAGTTCCTTTTACAGAATCAATAAAATTTGAAACTATTTCTCTACCCTTTTGAATTCTTGCTATAAATTCTTTTCCGAGTGCAATCCATGTAGGAAGATTATTGAATATCCATCCGGCAGTTAGGTATCCTAAGAAACCCATAATTCTTTCAAGAAAACTCTTTCCGGTTCTTGCCATAGATTGAGTAATGAAAGATCTTCCAACAGCATTTCTTACTAGATTTGGTGCCTCTAGTGCAGTTTCTTGAGACTTTCTTTTAAGATCTTCTGTTCTTCGTCTTTTAAGTAAAAAAGTTCTTTGAAATACTTGATTTTTTGTTCTCGTATTTCTTAACAGTAAACTTCTTATATTTTCAAGATTCTGATTTATTTCTCTCGTTATTGACATTTATATTACCTCCTTACTCCAAAATTGCATTATAAAGAAGAGGAGAATTCCAAGCATACATGTTATCCTTATTACTAGTAGAAATAAGTGGAATATCAGTTAAAGCATACTCACTAGTATCAACTGTCCCTCCTTGATTTGCTGCCTGAGTTTTCATAACGATCATTTCTGGTGGGGGTTCCATTAACATGGGCATAGAAGTAAATGACTTCATATCAAATTTGGCGGCACTCATTTTAGATGCATAATTTGGTTTCTTAATAGCATTAATATATTCTTCTCCACCAATTGCATAGAAAATGGACTGTACCACACCAGCAATACTTAACAGACCTGATGCAATTTGAGTAATTCCAAAAGGTAATAAATTTAATAAACCTGCCCCAAGAAACATATTGCCTCCTGTTATATTACCTTTTCTGTATTGTTGCATTGCATCCCAACCATCCCACATTGCTCCAATTATTGGGAAGGCACCAAGCACACCTCTAAGTCCAAGTTTTCCAGCACCTTTTGCACCAACTTTTGCACCAGCAGATCCAAGTCCTTCAACTGCTGCTCCACCAAAAATTCTAGATGCAAGAGGAACGGATGTTTTACCAGCAACTTTTGTTCCTGCCCCTCTTGCAGCAGTTTCTGCAACTTCTGCTGCAACTTTAGGTTTAAATAATGAACTAAAACCACCTTTAAGTGCCCTAAAAGCGCCACCAAATACTTTACCACCCAAACGAAAAGGTGCTAGTGCTAACTTAGCAGCAGATTTTATTAAACCAGCGGATAATTTAACAAATCCACCTATAATTCTACCAATACCTCTTTTTATTCCACTAAATATTGTAACAACAAGACCAACCTTATCAAGTATATTATTTTTAATCTCTTCAAGTTTATCTTTATCTCCATTTATGGAAGCTTTTAGTGCTTCAATGCCTTGGTTTGTCAACCAACCAAGGAAAAGAATACCCAAAGCTTTTCCTATTCTTCCAAATATGCCACCAACATTCTCTTCAATTTTTTTTAAAGGAGTTACAAGAGTACTTCTTATTTTTCTCTCAAGAACTTCCTCTTGCCCAGATCTTATCTGAGATTCACTAAGTCTTCTCTGTCTTTCTTGCTCTGCTAATATTTGATTTCTTTCTTGCGCATTCTGCAATAAAAGAAGTTGATAGATACTCCCTAAAGTATTATTAATTTTAAACAGTTCTTGTTGTAAATTATCATCTTGTCTTTGAATTAATGGTGCCTGTGGAATAACCATCAGCGCACCACCACGACCTTTCGCATTACCACCACCCAAAAAAGCACGCTTCAATTCAGAAGGGGAGTAATATTGTCCCGTTGCAGGATTTCTTCTACTACCGAATAATGCGTCTCGGCTTAATCTAGCCATTTTGTTGGTGCTTTAGGTTTTCTTCTTCAATATATTGCTGTAAAAGAGTTATGTATATTTCTCTTTCCCAGGGAATCATATTTTCTAACTCTGTCAATGAATATTTATGATGTTGAATCAAAGAAAAATTTGTTTTGTAGTATGACTCAAGACTTTCATGAGCCATTCCTAGGCGAAAAAAGATGTTAACCCTTCCAGTGCAACTTCACTTTCAACTCCTGTATTGGGATTTTTTACCTTTATTTTATGTGATAATCTTGGCATGGTCTCAAAAAACTTTTCAATTTCTTTAAATTGATTTGATGTAAGTTGTTCTAAAAAGTCTTTAATCTCTTTCTCAGTCGAATCCGATGCTGCCCAAGATTCTTCTTCACTATAAATTTGATCCACACAAGATGAAATCATTTTAAAAGTATCATCGATTGACATTTCATCTTCTCCAGCAAAATTGCTTTTCACAAATTGGCTAAGAGAGGGATATTTCATCCTAAGAGTCAAATTATCATCTAGTTTAATATCTCTACTATGTTCTGGATCTTGAACGACTTTAATATCATCCAAACTAATACTTACAGGAACCTGAGTTACTTCATCATCCGGGCAAGTAATTAAAACATCAACCTCTTCACCAACAGATTTCCCTCTAATATTAAGGAACAAATATTCAATATCAAAAGTAGAAAGATCATCTACTTTGACTCCTCTTGTAAGAATGCAATTGTTAATTACAGTTTTTACTGAGTTTGCAATTTCTTTTGCATCATTGCTTTCCATTGCAATAAGCAGAACCTTTTCTTCTTTGACAAGAAATGGACGATACTTTACTTTCTTTTTTGTTGATGGAATTTCCAATTCATACGTTGGTGTCGCAATCTTTGGTAAAGGCATAATATCCTATAGTATTTCAGTTGTGATTATTTATTGATCCTAAAATAAGGTATCAAAGTTGGTATTGGGATTGAAAGCAATATCTGTGGTTTCCTGCGTACTCAAATTTTTAATTCTATATTCCTGCACTATAGAATCCAATATCTCGTCAGACGATGTTGATGAATCTCCTACATTTTGTTGAGACACAAATGGATCTCTGAAACCATAATTACCAATAACTCTTTCATTTACACTTTTAACCTTACCGGCAATATAACGATCATAATAAAACTGAACAGACATTCTCATAACTTCAGAACTACTATACGAAACAGGTATTTCACTAATAAAGTATGGAAAAAGACCTACAAAATTATATTCTATTTCTGTCCTATAATCTCGATCAAATTTAATAATTTTTGTGAGGTTTGACTTATATTCTTCAGGATATTGCATCCTAACAAAATAGTTTAATCTATTCTGAGATATTGCTGGGTTCTCATTTCGAATACCAATTGGATTTGTTGATCCAGAAGAAATAAACTCAATCCAACTTTCAATAAACTTCAAGTTTCTATATCTACTGTCAACATAGAATTCTAAACTCAAAGTATTATATTGTCTACTATGAGCAATGTTCTCGGTAATGCCCATATGATTACCAGTTACATTGGCAGTAGCAAGTCTTGGTGTCGGAAGAACTGCAGAATAACAAAGAAGACCGGCATCTTCTGCAGTAAATCTACGACCAACACTTCTTTTTGCAAGATAACGAATTAGATTTGATGGTAGACCACCAAATTTGACTTCATAATGAGAAGTTTGTGCAACATTAGTCAGGAGTGATTTTACTTCAGATATTTTCTTTGGTCTTGGCACTCTAAATACCTTATATGGTTTTTATTATTAAGTATTTAGATGGCATATCAAAAGTTTTGGAACAGCGATACTATTTCACATACTTTGAATGTCCCTTCTTCTGGGGATTTGTGGATTGATACTTCTAAAGATGAAGAGTGGAATTGCTATAATAATGCTGCCCGTGCTCGTATGAGCAATACTACGGCAATGTATTGGAACAATCTTTCTAATGAAGAAAGAGTAGAGAGACTTGAAAATCACGGAATGACTGGAAAAAAACACTCCAGAGAAACCCGTAAAAAAATGTCTAAATCTGCTATAAAGACTAAACCCAAACTCCACAAGGGAGGAACAATTATAACACCAAACGGCAAAAAAGTCAAATTTTCCTGTCTCTCACACTTCTGCAAAGAACATAATCTATCAAGCGGGCACGTCAGTGAGTTGATGAGTGGTAAGAGAAATAGTGTAAAGGGGTGGACTCGTGGCTAATCATTATAATAAGAGTAAGTATAAACCATCATATCCAGAGAAGTATAAAGGAGACCCCACCAATATTATCTGTCGGTCATCTTGGGAACGCAAGTTTTGTATTTACTGTGATAAGAATGAAAATATTTTGGAGTGGGGCAGTGAAGAAATTGCACTTCCTTATCGCTCTCCTCTCGACAATAAAATTCATCGATATTTTCCCGACTTTTATGTCAAAGTTCGAGAAACTAATGGTTCCATTAAAAAAATGCTAATTGAAATTAAACCAAAAAAACAATGTGTTGAACCAAAAGTTCAGAAGAAAAAAACTAAGGGTTATATTTACGAAGTTAAAGAATATGTAAGAAATCAGGCAAAATGGGAAGCTGCTAAGGAGTTTTGTGAAGACCGTCAATGGGAGTTTAAGGTTATTACCGAAGATCAATTAGGAATTTAAAAATGCCCAGAAAGACATTAAAGGAAAGGCAACAATCTATTGGAATAAAAAGTTCGAGTCGAGTGAATAATATTGTCGCAAGATTAATAGGAAAGGAAAACTCCAGAGACTTAATGGATGAAATACTTTCGGTTTTAACAGAAACTGCAGATATTCCAGAAATTGGTAATATTTACACTTTTGTATATTCTCCCAAGACACCAAATATTCAATATGACCAACATCCATTGGTTTTAGTAACTGATATTTTTTCTTGGGGATTTAAAGGCAGTAACTTTCATTGGGGAAACCCGCCTAGATCCATGAGGCAATATACATTTGATGAAGTTCAAAGTCCCTTACATTTTGTAAGAAGAAATGAGTTGGAAGACATGAAAACCATTCCATATCAATCCTTTAAACTAAATACTTAAAAAAGATAAATGTCAAATCTTCGCTATCCATTAAGAAAGCTAGACTCTGCTGAAGATTATTTACAAATTGATATTTTAAAGTACGATCCTCCGGGTATAGGTTCTAAAAATAATAGAAGTCTTGCATTAAGATCATCTGACGATACTTATAAGGATCTATTAAATGGTTCTGATAGTATTGAAAAAATTGTAAGTAGTATTATACTCCCAATTCCTGAGGGTATTGGTGATAATATGACGGTAAATTGGGGTGCCAGTGATATGAATCCTCTTCAAGCTGTATTACTTCCAATAGCACAAAATATAATTCAAAGCAAAAACCCTTATAAAGGAGCTTATGATTCAGTTGTGAATCAGGGAGGAAAAGTTATTAATGCAGCAACAAGTGCCACAGGTCAAAAAACATTGCAAAGTGCTCTTGCCGCTGCTGCTATCAATGCTCTTGTAGGTAATGGAAATATAAATCAAACTATTTCGAGGGCAACCGGAGCAATCTTTAATCCAAATATTGAACTCTTATTTACAAGTGTAAATCTTCGTGGACCTTTTACATTCTCATTTGATATGATTCCAAGATTCCAAAAAGAATCTGATGAAGTAAAAAATATTATTAGACTATTTAAAGCAGCAATGGCGCCAAGGAGAGAAGTAGGTTCTAAGGTTACTGGAGTTTTTATTAAATCACCAAATGTTTTCCGTCTTCGTTATATGAATGGTGGTCGTATTCATCCATATTTGAATCGTTTTAAAATATGTGCTCTCAATGGAATGAATGTTGATTACACTGGATCTGGAACATATGCAACTTACTCAGATTCAACTCCGGTTCATATGAGAATGAATTTAGTTTTCCAAGAACTTACTCCAATCTTCCATGAAGATTATTATGAAGGTCAAGGTAAAGGAGGAACAGGTTACTAATGTCTTACTTCAGAGAACTTCCAAATTTAGAATATCAATCGTTCTTATCGGATAGTAAATCTTCCGATCAATACTTACTTGTTAAAAATTTATTTCGTAGAGTTAAACTTCGTGATGACTTAAAAAATATTTTTACAATATTTGATCGTTATGAAATACCAGATGGATCAAGACCAGAATTAGTTGCAAATGAACTTTATGGAAATGAAGAATATGACTGGGTTATTTTAGTTTGTGCGGGAATTACAAGAATTCGTGATCAATGGCCTCTTTCAGATAGAGATATATATGAACATGCATTAGGAATTTATGGAGATGACTTAAATGCAATTCATCACTATGAAACCACAGAAGTTAAAGACTCTGAAGATAGATTGATTATGCCTTCGGGTAAAGTAGTTGACTCCAATTTTACCATACCAAAACCAGGAGAACCAAGAGTTACTATTAATCCAGTAATAGGAATCTCCAATTATGAATATGAAGTAAGAAAAAATAATGAAAAACGTGGAATTTATGTCTTAAAACCAGTATACCTTCAGCAAGTATTGAATGACATAAGAAAAGCGATGACCTATAGTAGATCATCGCAATATGTCAATAATAACTTAATTAAGACAGAGAATACTAGAGCAATTAATTATTAATCAATCTTCAGCAAGTCGTGCAAAGTAAGACATTGCATCATCGTCCTCATCTTCAGTCATTTTAGAAGAACTCAGACTATCAAGTTCATCTTTGAGTGATTGGGGAACAGAAGGTGCTACATCTCCACGATTCTGCTGACGAAACTCTTCCTC
>Ga0208161_1001047_pt1 | contig 15125 bp, 7 predicted proteins | sample CB_VirMetaG_3_FD_184538 | JGI IMG/M metagenome (GOLD analysis project Ga0208161, IMG submission 184538) | Freshwater to marine saline gradient viral communities from Chesapeake Bay - CB_1508_1S Viral MetaG (SPAdes) (version 4) | ecosystem: Environmental > Aquatic > Marine > Coastal | place: USA...
ATAATATATCACAAGGTTCAACACGTAGAGGTCGATTCTCACCATATCTACCTGTGGAGCATCCAGATATTATGGAGTTCTTAGAAATTGGAACTGAAGGATTCTCAATTCAAGATTTAACACACGCAGTGACTGTTACAGACCAGTTTATGACAGAAATGATTGCAGGTGATGACGAAAAAAGAGCAATATGGGCTAAAGTTATTCAAAGACGAGGTGAGATTGGTTATCCTTACATTATGTTTACCGATACGATGAATAAAAAAGCACCTGAAGTTTATGTAGATAAAGATGCTAAGATTTATAATTCAAATCTTTGTTCCGAAATTGCACTTCATAATTCTGAAGATGAGTCATTTGTTTGTGTATTGTCGTCAATGAATGTTCTTCATTATGACGAATGGAAAGATACTGATGCAGTTGAGACTATGGTTATGTTCTTAGATGCTGTTGTGACTGAATTCTTAACAAAAATTGAGGCATTAAGAGATAATGGAACACTTGAGGGTAAAAGAGCATTCTTCTATTTGCAAAGAGCATATAACTTCGCAAAACGTCAAAGAGCGTTAGGTTTAGGGGTATTGGGTTGGCACTCACTACTACAATCTAAAAACTTACCGTTTGATACGAGGGAAACTGCAAGACTTAATGTTGAGGTATTTAAATTGATTAAAGAAAAATCATATAAAGCATCTCAAGAATTGGCAGAAATGTTCGGTGAACCTGAATATTTGAAAGGTTATGGACGTAGAAATGTTACACTAAACGCAATTGCACCTACAACTTCATCGGCTTTTATCTTAGGTCAGGTATCACAATCTATTGAACCGATATGGTCAAATTGTTATGTAAAAGATGTAGCTAAGCTTAAAGTAACAATTAAAAATCCTGTTCTTAAAAATTTGTTATCTGAAATGGGAAAAGACACTAAAGAAGTGTGGGATTCTATTAAGAAGAAAGATGGTTCAGTTCAACACTTAGATTTCTTGACTGATGAACAAAAAGATGTTTTTAGAACATTTGCAGAAATAAATCAAGCATCGATTATTAACCAAGCGGCGGTTCGTCAAAATTATATTGACCAGTCACAATCATTAAACTTAATGATTTCACCTGATATGCCGACAAAGGATGTTAATAAACTTTTGATAGATGCGTGGCAATTGGGTGTAAAAACTTTATATTACCAACATTCAATGAATTCTGCACAGGCATTTGCAAGAAAGAAATTGAATTTGAATGACCTGGCCTGTGTGGCGTGTGAAGGTTAGTCTTTAGTAAAAATTAAGGTTAAGGAAGATAAAAGGTTAGACAATGTCTGACCTTTTTTATTTTCAGTTTAGATAAAATTATCTATGTTTATATTTATGAGATATGGCAAACGGTAAAACATATGGTGTATTTTTTCCATTTAGGGATAGTCCTCGTGGCAACTACCTTAGATTAACTCAAACACCTGAAGAAGAAATTAGGGCAGATTTGTTACATCTTATACTAACTAGAAAGGGTAGTCGATATTATTTACCTGATTTTGGTACTAGAATTTATGAGTTTATTTTTGAACCTATGGACGGACCTACATTTGATTCTATTAAAGCGGATGTTAGACAAGCGGTTGAGAAGTATATACCTAATCTACAAATAAATGATGTTACTATTGAGCCATATTTAGAAAGTGAACCTTTACCTGGTGAGATTAACTATGAAGAATTAGGTGGTCAGGTATTTAGAATCGCGGGTAGAGGAACTGAAGAATACACAGCAAAATTAAGAATTGATTATACAATACAATCAGGCACATTTGAATCACGAGATTTCGTAATTATAAATATTTAATAGTATATGGCAAATCGTAAAATATCATACACGGAAAGAGACTTTCAATCGTTAAGACAGGAATTAATTAATTATACTCAACAGTATTATCCTGACTTAATTGGTAACTTCAATGACGCATCCATCTATTCAGTATTTATGGATTTGAATGCGGCTATTGGTGATAACTTAAATTATCATATAGACCGCAGTATTCAGGAAACTGTTTTACAATATGCACAACAGAAATCGTCAATTTATAACATTGCTCGAACTTATGGTCTTAAGATACCAGGAAACAGACCTTCAGTTGCGTTGGTGGACGTATCGATTACAGTTCCTGCGTTTGGAGACCAAGAAGATGAAAGATACTTAGGTGTTATGAGGGCAGGTTCTCAGTTTATTGGTGCTGGTCAAGTATTTGAAAATCCAAATGACATCGATTTCAGCACACAATATAATAGTGAAGGTTTTCCTAATAGAACTAAAATACCGAACTTCGATTCAAATAATAATATTATAAATTATACAATTACTAAAAGAGAGGTTGTAGTTAACGGATTAACAAAGACATTTAAAAAAGTAATTAATAACGGTGACGTTAGACCTTTCTATGAATTCTTTTTACCTGAAAAAAATGTCATTAGTATTACATCGGTTATACAAAAAGATGGGGTAAACTATCAATCACCACCGACTTACGGTGAGTTTATTAATTCAAATGATAAATGGTATGAGGTTGATGCGTTAGCTGAATCTAAAATATTTGTTGAGGACCCTACAAAGGCATCTGACCAACCAGGTATTAAGGTTGGTAAGTATATTGAAACAGAGAACAGATTTGTTTCTGAATATACACCTGAGGGTTATTGTAAATTAACTTTTGGCGGTGCAACCACATCTGCGGAAGACCAATTAGAACAATTTGCAAGGACAGGTGTTCCACTAAGAATACAAGATTATCAAAATAACATTGCGTTAGGTCTAACAGTTAAACCTAATACTACGTTGTTTGTTCAATATAGAATTGGTGGTGGTAAAGCATCGAATGTTGGTGTTGATACTATTACACAGTTTGGAACTATTAAATTTGAAGTTAACGGTCCTTCTAATACAATTAATCAAAATGTTAGACAAAGTTTGAGGTCTACTAATGTTACTGCAGCTATCGGTGGGGGTGACCTACCAACAACTGAAGAGGTTAGAAATATGGTTGCATTTAACTTCGCAGCACAAAAAAGAGCGGTAACAATTAATGATTATAACTCTTTAGTTAGAACGATGCCGAGTAGATTTGGTGCACCTGCAAAGGCATCAATTACGGAAGAAGATAATAAGATTAAAATTGAAATTTTATCTTATGACACACAAGGTAAACTAACTGAAACGATATCTAATACTTTAATGCAAAACATTGCGAATTATCTTTCACATTATAGAATGATTAATGATTACATATCGGTTACAAATGCAAAAGTTATTGATATTGAATTTGAGTTCTCAGTTGTTATGGACTCAACGGAAAATCAAGGACAGGTTATAACTAATATTATTAATTCAGTTGAAAGTTATTTTTCACCTCCGATACAACAATTAGGTAATAACGTAAATATTTCTGATGTTAGAAGAATAGTTCAAGATATACCTGGTGTTATTAGTTTAGCGGATTTGAAAGTCTTTAATAAAGTCGGTGGTAGATACTCTAATTCACAAACATCTCAAAGGTATTCAAATACAGAAACTAAAGAAATACAACTTATTGATGACACCATATTTGCACAACCAAATCAGGTTTATCAGATACGTTTTCCTGAGTTAGATATCAAAGTAAGAGCGAAGTCTCTTAAAAATGTAGATTTCTCTTAAATCATATTCATATACTTTTAATAAAAACAAATTAAAATTATGATAAATAACTATTTATCTTAAAAACTAATTATGCCAAAATCTATCAGAATTAGAACTGAACCAGGTGTCGATAGAAACATCAATGTAAAAATAGACCAAGATTTCGATTCGTTAGAGATATTGTCCTTAAAATTAAGACAAGAAGATTTGTATACACAATTCTGTGCTGATTATGGTGTTGTAGTTGGTCGAGTTATAGCCAATGGTGGTGTCGGTGTTCCAAATGCTCATATCTCAATTTTTATACCGATAGACCAAATTGATGAAAATGACCCAATTATATCAACATTGTATCCTTATAAATCACCTGAAGGTAAAAATGAGGATGGATACCGATATAATTTATTACCTTATCGAAATGAATATTATGGTCACACTGCAACAGGAACATTCCCAACTGCTGAAGATGTTTTAACAAGAAAAGAAGTCTTACACGTTTATGAAAAATACTACAAATATTCTGTAAGAACAAATGAGGCTGGTGACTTTATGATTGTTGGTGTCCCTTTGGGTTCTCAAAAATTAGTTATGGATTTAGATTTATCCAATATGGGTGAATTCTCACTAAGACCTTCTGACCTTATTAGAATGGGTATGGGTGTTCCGTCTCAATTTAATGGTCAATTGTTTAAGAATTCAGAAAATATTGATTCATTACCTCAAATTTTACATGAAGTAAAAGATTTGGATGTTTCATCGTTTTGGGGTGCAGATGACGTTTGCGATGTAGGTATTACTCGTGCTGATTTTGATTTAAGAGAATTGGGGGTAGAAATTACTCCACACGCAACATTTATGGGTTCTATATTTTCATCAAATGAAAGTGATTATATTAAGGCGAGTTGTAGAGTTAAAAAAGATACAGGTAATCTTTGTGATATTGTTACAGGTCCAGGAAAAATATTGGCTATTAGACAGACAATAGAAGAAGATGAAAATGGTGACCCAGTATTGGAAGAATATTTCTTAGAAGATGGTGGAGAAGTTATTGATGATAATGGAACTTGGTTAGTTGACTTACCGATGAATTTAACATATATCACAACTAATGAATTTGGTGAGAGAGTAATATCTAACGACTCAAGTATTGGTATTCCGACTCAAAGTAAATATAGATTTAAAATCAAATGGCAAAATGAAAATTCATTACAGTCATCGATAATGAGGGCTAATTACTTATTACCTAATATTCGAGAACATTGGGATGTTGACCCTTCAAGTAATAGTGTTCCTGCTGGTGATTCTGCATTTAATAAGTCATACGCCTTTTCTTTAGATTGGTCTGATTATGCAGATAAAGCTGCGGCAATAAAATGTGAAGATACTTTTTATTTATTTAATTATAATAAGGTTTATACACCTGCATCTCATATTGATAGATTTAAACGAGGTTTTAATAGAGCGTCTCACTACGGTATTAAAGAAATTACCGATAGGGCTTGTATGAGTGAAAATAATCGTTTTCCTACAAACGACGCTCAGAGAAACTTTGATTTTATATACTTTTTATTCAATATGTTAATTAACTTGGTAAGTCCAATGTTTTTTGTGTTAATACCAATAATGCATGTTTTGGCGTTAGTCTATCCTATACTGAGAATAATCATTAATATTATTATTTGGTTAATTAATAAAATAATTTTTGTGATTTGTCGTATTGTAGCCTTTTTCTCTCGTAAACAAAAAAAGGAAGACTGTCAAAAAACCAAAATAAAACCATTGGATAAAGAAAACCCATTTAAGAATTTAACACTTCCAATGATTGTCTATCCCGACTGTGAGTCGTGTCAATGTGATGTAACGTCAATGGATGAACCGACAGATAATGATACTATTAATTCTGTAAAAGATGACCCATCCCAAAGAGGTAATAATTCGTCATTGGCGGATGTTTCAAACTTTTCATCATATGATGTTGAAAGTATTGTTAATTGTGGCGCAGATGATTCAAATGAGGACCTTGTTAAAGAAATGGCTGGTATGTTATACTCTGGTTTTGATGGGTTTCAACCGTTTGATATTTGGGATAGTTGGTTCTATGGACAGAGTGTGATAGGTAATCGTATTCCGTCTAGATTTTACAAAACACCATTTAATGTTAATGCTTTAGGTGGTGGTAATTACATACATAATTTAATTGCTCCTTACGATGTGTCATTACCTCAATCATTAAACTTAATGAATCAAAGGAGTAGGTATTTTGATAATAGTGCACCTAATAGAATTAGAACTCAAATAGTTAATGACTATGATGATGGAACAACTAGTTTTGGACAAACAATACCCACTAATGGGCAGAATCAATTTGAAGATATGCCACTTATATTATTGTTAGATAGTGGCACATCATTCGATGATGGTCAACTACTAACATTTACATATTTAGATGATATTGATGACCCAAATATTAGTGGTTTTACAGGTGCTGCGACTGGTGCTACAAACCAATATGACACTCAAGGTATTACCGGTACGTTTACTACTAATTTAACTAATTATGTGACTAAACAAATTAGTTATATTGACCCTAATGGTACTGAGAAAACTGTTACCTTAGATTTACTTAGTTTAGCTTCGGGAAATTCTTATAATTTTAAATCGGGTGTTGAGTATTTTCAAGTAATAACAACTAAAACTATTGCTGATGCTAAAGACCTCTTAGATAATTACGGTAATCAAGGTTCTTCAATACTATATAAACACATATATATGGAAACTAGAAGGGGATGTGGTCAAGGTAACCAAGGAACAACACATAAACCTATAGAAATGTACGAAGACAGTGATGATTTGGTATTGGCTTTTTTAGTTAGAGGTGTAGACCCATATTCACCAAGACAAACTATTAGATATGATTTAAGTAAACTGTTCGGTGCTTATTATGATGTTTATACTGAATTCCAATTTGAAGGTGAATATTTTTTAAATATTCCTATACAGAAAGTTAATCCAAGTTTAACTAATGGTGCTGATTATCGTACACCAGAATACCATTATGGATTTAACAGTTCCAATTCCGAATTTAATGATAGGGATAATGGTGTTGCAACTAGTAAATTATTTCACACATCTTTCTTATTTACTCCTGATAGTAATCAATTTATACCATTCAATTCTAATGCACCTACAATGTATTCATCTATTGGTAATGATATTGCTTCATCATTACCATTACCAAATTCTAATGGTCTATTAATTACTAATTGGGGATTAGAAATAGGTCAAGGAGTTTCTCAGGATAGAATAGATGGTGCTAGTTATCAGTATTCAGAAGTGCCAGGTGGAGATATAGTTAGTCGTAATAGTGATAATATATTAACAGTATCACCATCTTATCGTAGTATTGGTAGTACAACAGCGAATACAATTATGTCTGATTCGGCTAAAATTGTTTTTAGGTCGGACAGGTTACCAACATCTACGGGTAGAGATTTACCATTATCGAATACTAATTCTTTTTCTGATTTACAAGATTTTGCGTTACACTTAAATAGTAATTTTGAAATTTTTACTGTTAGTGATACTGGTGAAGGGGTAAATACTTATCCTGCTGATGGTTTGACTGCAACTGATGATTCAGGAAATTTACGAGATTTAGAAATTCAAGCGGGTATAGCTAATCCTACTGTGTTAGATTCATTTACTTGTTCTGGATTGATTGCGTTTGATTGTTATGAAGGTGAGGGTACAACTTTTGCGGTGAATGAAGATTGTAAAGGTAAAGTTAAAGATAGGGTTGTTAACGGGTGTTACGTTTTTGTTAAGTCACCACTAGTTGCTTCGATATTTGCTGACTTTAAGTATTTTACTGAATGGAGAACAAGAATAAGATTTATGTTCGCAGCTTGTCGAGGTGTAATTAGTCATCTATTTCAAAATAATTGGGTAAACGGAACCTTATATATGCCATCTTTCCAAAAAAGAACATTTTTTGGAACTGACAATGAAGTAAGAAGATATAAATTTTGTGGTGACCCAAATCAGAATGCGTTTGGTATGTTATTTTCGGATAGAATATTTAGAGGTCCCATTTATTTTAATACTGATACTAATTCATTTTTTTATAGGTCTGCACCCTATTATGATGGTCAATTTAAACCACAAAATCCGATTACAGGTTTATTGGGTAAAGTACCTGGTAGTAACGATGGTCAAATGTGGCAACCAACAACTATAATGGACTTAGGACCAAAAACTGAATTTTTAAAAGAGATTATGTTAACACCTGAGTTTGAAAGTTTTTTAGTTGATACAATAAAAAGCACATCATATCAGGATATCAGTGGAATTTTAAATTTATTTATTATAAGTAGATTAGTTAATTCTAAATTTTTCGCACAACTATTAGGTTTGGGTGATGCTTCTATACAGAAAATATTTTCTAGACAAGATAGTGCAGCAAATAGATTTTTTGATTCTAGAATTGATGGTGATTATGCGCAATTAATTAGTATTAATTCTGAATATGGTGTTATACCATATCTTGATAATAATTACTCGGACTCAATAACTGTTGGTGAGGTAATAGGTATATGGTTTGATAGTGAAGAAGAATTGAGAAGGGAAATGGGACCTGGTGAAATTACCATAGGTCCTGTAACTAGTCAATTCAATTATGTAAGTTCACAAGAGGTTCCTTTCTATGGTTGGAAGACAGAAAACACGAACTTATTCGGTACTGAACTAAATAAATGGATAACTGATAAATTTATTACGGCTAAATACCAAGATGAAATTTTTGATGGTTCATTAACAGATTATCCGTATACTAATTTAGGTAATAATTCAGGTAATAAAGGATATGGTTATTTATATAATGAAGATGCTCAATTCCCTGAATTAGACGATAAGGCGAATACTAATTCGAATCATCCCGATTATTATAGAGTAGGTTCACCTTTCCATTTTTACTTTGGATTAAAACAAGGAAAAAGTGCATTAAATAGGTTTATAAAGAAATTTGTAATAATACAAGATTAATATGTCAAATCAAAAAAATAATGATACGATACGAATTGTTAGAGGTTCTGACAGGTATGCAGGTGCCCCTAATACCGACTTGTTTATTCAAGTTCCTTTAAACTCCACTAAAAAACAAAAAATAGAGGGTGACCGAAACGTTCTTTTAAATTTAGAGGATAGATTTGACCACGAAAGACAAATTTCAACAAAGTTTAGGTTATCAGGTAAAATTGTTAATATATTTAATAATTCAATATCGGGTAAATGTTCTAATTATGACCCATTTAAAAATGACTTGTATTATTTGGATGTTGAAAATTCAGTAACAACAGGTGTGTGGAAAGGTTATCCACAATATGATGAATTTTCATTCTTCAGAACAAAATCTATACCTGGTCACATTGAATTTAAACCTAAAAGTGCGTCAACATATAATTGGTCTTTATATGTGACTTATCCTAACGATAATGATTACAATCAAAATATGTCATATACTGATGATGTATTTGAAAATACCAATAATTTTGTAGTTTCAGATGGTATACCTTATGTGATAAAAAATAGGGTTGTAAACGGTAAAAGAATGATAACATTTTATTGTGGTTACAAACACAATATTAATGCTGGTGAATACATTTATATACCTACTGCGGTAAATGGTAGAAATCTATTTGAAGTATATAGTTTAGGTGACCAAGCGTATGGTAATGATGATAAAGTTTTAAATGTTTATGATTATGGGTTTACTGGAACACCATTTTACAATGGTTCGACAGGTAATTTAAAAAGAGTTATTAACCCTAATAATTCAGGTGAAACTACTTCTGAATATTATGTTAGAAAACATAAAACTTTAACAACGGTTAGTAATGTGGACTTAACCAGAATGGGTTTCGAAAGAAGTAATTTCCCAATTAAAAGACAGTTAGAGTATTCTGCTGCAACACCAAATCAAATTCAAAGAATTTCAGTAAAAGATGGTCGAGATGATTATGGATTTTCGATTGATAGGGATATTGATATTATAGGTTTAACTAATAATTTAGGTCGACCAATCACTGAACTTTTTATAACTATAATTAATAAGGGTTATATGGGTTGGTTTAATAATCCTCGTAATCCAAATTTATTAGTAGATAATCAATCGGCCATAGAAATAGGTTGGGATTTTAATTTTAGAAAAAATGATGTTGATAATTGGTGGAGAAAAAGTAATCAATATAATAAGGACAATATACCATATGGGTCATATCAATTAAACGGTAAAAAGTTTTACTATAATGATGATTTAACTGTGGGTCACGTATTAAAAGGTGATATTTGTGAATGGAATAAGTTTGACCAAAAAGAAACAGTCTTATCTAAAATGTCACATAAATTCTCATTTAATAATAATTTATTTGATGATAATGGGACTGCTAATTTACCATTTGGTTATGCGTATCATCCACACTACAGTGTTCCGTTAAAAGTTTACTCTGACTATATTGAGACGGGTGACGAAGAAAAGGTTGATAACATACCTGATTATTCTTTTTATTCAGAATTTGAAGGTTTATGGAGGTGGAGAGATATCTACGCATATGGATATATCGATACAGACGGAAATGGAGTTAATAACCCATTTTTAAATGGTAAACATTACCCATTTAAACAGATAATATTCTTACAAACGCCATTACAAAAAGATAATAACGTCTTTAACGACATAATATTCTCACCATTAATTGATAATTGTGAATAAGTTTAGATTTACAGTAAAAGATAACGATACTCAGTTTAATCTTCCATTTCAGGTAAAATTTGAAAGTGTTGGAAGGGAGGACCTTTTGCAGGGTTATGAAGATGATGTTTTAGAACAGATAATCAACCCTATTGAGGATTTTGAAACTACTCGTTATTCACATAAAGCTTGGAATGATAATAATGAATTAAAAACGTCGACAACATATAGTTTTAGTTTTTTTGATAGAAGTAAGGATATAGAGAATGTATTAATTAGTGAAAGTAACTTGTGGGTGGCTGATTATAATTTCGTTGATGATTCTGTTTTTCCTAATTTTAGTGGTATTACGTTTACTGACAAAGAATTATATTATTATGCCAATTCTTTTAAAAGAAGTTTTTTTAAACTCGATTTTTATGATAGTGTCGAACCTGAAAACCAACAAATATATTTTACAATAATCATACCCACTCAACAAGGTAGGTTTGAAACTACTGATATTGGAACAGAATCGGTTCCTAAAGTTGTTCAGGTTAGAAGACCAATATTTGATTTGGATTATGTTGGTGATAAAGAAGGTTATTTTATTTATTGGTTAAAAAGTCGAGAATATATTCCAAATACGGAATTTTATATGTCCGCAAAGTTCTTCAACGCTAAAGAAGGGCAGTTCATTAGAATGATGAATAGACCACAGTCAGTTTTAAGTAATAAATTTAATTTTAAAAAACAGGACTTCTTTTATTATAAAGTTGTGTTGGATAACACTAATTATGAATATGAGGTTTATCAAATGTGGGGTGGACAAAACAGAGTTGGGACTTCACTAAGTAATATAAACTGGTATGAGTATATAAACCCACAATAATGGAAGAGAAATATTATATAAAAATATCACCTGAATCTATCAAAGGAGACGTTATCACCGAATATTTTAATGGGGATACTTTTGGTTTATATACGGGTATGACAAATATTCTTAGTGGTGGAACTAATGGTAGTAGTTTATTAACAGGTCTTACTATACCTTTAGTTTTTAGACAAACATACGATAATTTAGGTTTCTATACACCTTTTGATGGTTTTATTTTACAAAAAGATGTTGTAACCAATTTTTTAGTGAGTGGTGATACAAATAATCCATACTCTTTACAGTTATTCAACACTTCAGATGATATTAAAAGTTTTTTGAAATTATCTAATTATATCATTGATTGGGGTGATGGTAATAGTGAGACTTTTACCCCTACAACACCACAACCATTAACCCATATTTATCCTATTGTATCTACAGGTTATACAATTACTATGACTCAGAACAATCCGTGGGGTCAAACAATAGTTAAAAAAGAAGTTTACTTACCGACAACGGGTGTAACTGTAAACAATCCTAATGGTGACATAACATTTATCAGTCAGGGAGGTAATTGGTCAGGTATACCTATTAGTTATCAATATTTGTTCGATGGAGATAGTTCAAATACTGTTGCGAGTCAAACTTCAAATAACTTTACAACAATACCATTTTTAATTAGTGGTTTTACTAGTTCAAGATTAACAGATTTAAAATTATATGGAACCACACCATATGATGTTACTGTTACGGTTCAAAAAGAAGGTCAACCTTATGGTAAAGTAAATCAAATAACCACAGCCTACACATCATATACAATCAATAATGTTGATTATTATGATTATCCTAACGGAACCACATTATACTTTATTAATTCATCAGGATTAACATCAAATGACTTGGTTGCGTCTGCAATTACAAAACAAGAAGTATTAATTAACGTAGTTGACTCACCAGAAATACAATCGGAAATATTTATTGAAAGAGGTAAGTTATCAGGCTTTGAATCATTGCAGAGATTAGGTGAAGTTGATAACTTGGGTGACTTAACTTCTTATGGTTATGGTTACTTCAAAATAAACAAACAGAAAGAATAAAAAAATGGCATTAGGAACATACGGAACTATAAGACCCGCAGATATGTCACCTGAAGATGTTGAGATAATTTTGAATTATACACCATCAAGAGACGTGACAACAAATTTTGTTTTAAAGAAACTGAACGCCGCAGATGTATTGACACCTTATTTTCATAACGCAAATACTGGTGGTAATACTAATGTTGAAATATTGGGTGGTTTATACAATTTAAAATTACCAGCTGAAGAGTTCAATAAAATTGGTATATACACACTTTACATTAGACCAATAGAGATAAGAACTACAATTACTGATTGTGGTGTTTTATCTGCATTACCTAATGTGAAAGGTTTAATTATAGATTTAAATGGTGTTCCTGAACAATTTAGGAATAGATTTACCAATCAGGGTCTTGTTGGGTATAGAATTGAATATTTAAACGATGACGGAACTAAAATTCCTAATTTTTATAGAGTCATTACATCATCTTTCTTTTGTGAGCCAGTTGTAACCAATTTAACAAACAGTTCACAAAAAGCGATAAGATATAGGTATGTTGATGGTGGTAGTGATTTGATTTTCTGCACGGTTTCACCTTCAAGTGCTCCATCAAATAAGGCGAGTGCGACACCTTTTATTGGTCAACCAAATCAAAATATTGTGATGACCAATACATTCTTTAATCCAATCTCGGTAGATATAGAATTGGCTGAGCATGATATTGATACTCTTGCAATTGCACTTTATGGAAATCAAACTAAGAGTATGGAAGACGGTATTTACACTTTATATGACCGTAATCTTAATATTTACAAACAATATAACCTATTTGAGATTCGTGATGAATTTAATAATCTACTTTATGAGGTTCGTCAAGACCGAGATGAGAACATTGATTTTAGTAAGAACTTCATTAATATAATAAGTTAATAGATGGCTAATAATCAAAAGAAATATTTTTATCCACCGGCACCACCAAGTGGTGCTCAATCCTTCTCACCTGATTTGGTGGGATTTCAAGTGCTTGACGGTGGAGGTTTAACACAAGGTAATTTTCAATTTACTAATTCAATATTAGAAAAAGTTAATAGAACTTTTAATACTGGTGTGTTCTCAAAACCTATTTCTCTAGTTGATATCAATATTGAAAGTATTGAACAATCAAAATTAATTGCAAGTAAAACATTTAAGGTTTACCCAAATTATGATATTAGTCAGGTAACAAATTATGCATTATATGGTTCGTTACAAAAAAGATTATCGACATCTGTAACAAAAATTATTAATTACTTCCCAGCTTCGATTCAAGTTGAAAAATTATTAAGGTTAGATTATTCAACTGCGAACACTGCGTCAAATATTAGTTATGACCAGATTGAAGATGAGACAACCTTTGATATGGATGTTACTCGTTTTATTAATCCTTTTGATATTGATTATTCTAGAAATGCTACACGTAATATTTCGGTAAGACCTATGAGTGTTAGTCCATTAAGAAATTTAACTGAACAATATTTAAAATATGCATTGTATGTTAATGATATGGAGACTGAATATCAGGTTACAGACTTTATTCCGTCTACATCATTATCCGCAGGAACTATCACTGTTACTGTTGAAGGTAATCCTTTTTCAGGTGCGAGTAGTTCAGTTGATACTTTAGTTTTAAGACCAAATAAATACCATACTGAAGTTGCCTTTAAAGACCCATTTGATGAGGTTGAAGATTTTTTATTAAATAGGTTTATAAATCCACCATATACTGCAGTTTTTGATGTTATTGAGGAAACTGATAGTGGGGGTTTTGTTAAAAGGAAAAAATCAGTGACCTGGCCAAAACAAGGTTTATGGAACTTAGATATTGTGTCTTCAAATTTTGAAAAATATCTAAACCAATTAAATCGAATTGCTGAAGAGATGGACCGTAACAAGACGGATTTAATTGTTCGTTTCTTAACAACAGGTGCATTTAAGGATTTCGATACGGGTGAACAAAAAGTTCAAAAAGTTTTACAAATTTATGGTCGTAGTTTTGATGAAACAAAAAAATTCATAGACGCGTTATCATTTATGACTTCAGTTCATTACACCCCACAAAATGATATACCATCAGCATTACTTAAAAATTTAGCTCAAACATTAGGATGGGATACAAATATTTCACCAATCACAAATGATAACTTTTTAAGTTCAATTTTCGGCACTAAAAATAAATCAATTTATTCGGGTTTTCAAAATGACCCAACGCCAAACCAATTAAATTATCAATTTTATAGGAATTTGATATTAAACTCAGCTTACCTTTTTAAAAGTAAGGGTACTAGAAAATCTATTGAATTCTTATTAAGAATGGTCGGAGCACCTAAAGCGTTAATTGAATTTAATGAAATTGTTTATGTTGCAGATGGACCAATTAATGTTGACAGATTTAATGGCGAATTTTTCAATATTTCAGGTGGAACAAAAGTAGATGAAATTCCTGATTTAGACCCATCAATTACTTATAGTATTCTTGGAAACATATACACTGGTTTTACCACTACTACGACAATAACAGCTGTTGATACGGTTAGAGGTGATTATCCTATTGATGATGAGGGTTACCCTAAAAAACCAATAATTAATAACGATTTCTTCTTTGAGAAAGGTTCTGGTTGGTATATACAAACTCCTGACCATAGGGCTCCTGAGCAACTTGATATTACTAATTCAACATTTACAGGTGCCAACCCTAATATTCAAACAACATTAGAAACATACACTTACGGACAGAAATACTTT
>Ga0208161_1001048_pt1 | contig 15119 bp, 26 predicted proteins | sample CB_VirMetaG_3_FD_184538 | JGI IMG/M metagenome (GOLD analysis project Ga0208161, IMG submission 184538) | Freshwater to marine saline gradient viral communities from Chesapeake Bay - CB_1508_1S Viral MetaG (SPAdes) (version 4) | ecosystem: Environmental > Aquatic > Marine > Coastal | place: USA...
AAGCTGAACCTCAACTCAGCAAATCAGTAACAAAAAATATGTAATAACATAAATAATAAACATTAACTTTTTAGGAGAAAAATATGTCACTTTGGGGAAACAACGATGATGCCAACAACGCACCAAAATTTGCAGTTGCTGGCGGACTAGGTGTTGCCGTTAACGGCGAAACACTATATCAAAACACAACAACCAGTGCTTATGTCACCAACATTCAGTTAGGCACTTTTGGTGTCGATTCTACTGAACAAAGTGTTGATTCTGCAAACACAGGCGCTCATGCTGGATGGATTCTTCGTACTGAAGGCACCGGTGGCCGGGCTGGCCGTATCTTTTCGGAGACACTTGTTGCAATGGGGTCTATGTCGGCCGACCAATCGTCTGGCAATGATGATGATACCTTGCCTGATGCCTAATAATGAGATTTAATCAGTATCTAGCTGAATTGGCATCCGTTGAGGATGGCCAAGCAATTGAAGCCCACGAACCTACGGGAGAAGCTTCGTCTAGCGTTGACAATCCTAAGGTTCGTATGGAAGCTAATATTTTACTTGCTAACGGTCTTAATGACACTTTTGTTTCCCCAGAAGCTGGCATCCAGGCTATTCGTAAAGTGCTGCACAGGTTTGGTTTTGACCTGCCAGCACTTTATGATGCTGACCCGGAAGGAGACGAAGTTGTTATTGAAATAGACCAGTATGGTGTTTCATCTGAAGAATATCAATATAGCATTTACATTTTGTATTATCTCACCGATGAAGGTAGTTATGAATTCTTTGCTGAACTAGGCGATGACGATAGAATGGAAGAACTCATATCGGATGAGGGAGACGAAGAAGAAGATTAAATGTACTTTGATAATTTGACAAATGATAATATTATGATGTATGCAGTTAAAGCTTATGATAGTCCCAACTGTATAATGAGTGAGTTTAAAGATGACATGAAAAGATTCAACTATCTAAAAAGGTTGTTTCTTAGATACAGAAAATATGATGAACTTAGAGTACAATTAGTTTTAAATCATATTGTGGTGTTATGTAACGTTTTTGGACCAGAAGTAGCAACACGACTGTTATTTTTTAAAGTTACAAAAGATGATTATTCCTCTTTAAAAACTTACTTGTTATTTTTGAGTTGTATGCCTGAAAGAGTTCGTGGTATTAAAGGACAAGATATATTGTCATCTGATATACCAGTAAACTCACAAATTGCTAATACATTAAGGAAAATAAAATGAGTTCAAAAAAAAGTGGTGGTTCCAGTAAACCAATTATTGAGCACTTGAAAAAGAAAACCAATACAAGTGGTAAACCACATATGGTTAAGCTCAGTAGTATGAATAAGTCGAAGAAAAGAAGTTTCAAAGAATATAGAGGACAAGGTAAGTGACTTGGTCAAACAAGTACAAAAAGAGTATAGATTGCAGTAACCCTAAAGGGTTTTCGCAAAAGGCTCATTGTCGAGCCAGAAAGTTGAGACAGATGGGAAAACCTACAGAATCTAAACCAGTTTCAGAAGATGCACCAACAGTAAATGTTGGTGGTGGCCAGGTTGCAGGCCTAGGTGTTGGACCTCAAGGCGAACCTGGTGTGGACTTAAAGAAAAAGAAAAAGAAGTTACAATCTTTTTTGACGTTTATTAAAAGGAAATAATTATGGGTATTGGTGGTGCCATTAAAGCATTAGCGATATTGGCAATTGTTGCAATCATCGCAGGAGGTATTTGGCACGTTTCTAATTTACAAGCGGCCCTTGCCACCTCTGAAGCAAATAATGCTAAACTTGAAGAAGGCATAAAAGAACAACAAGATTTGTTAGAGTCGATGAAGAAAGACATCGAATCTATTCAAAAGGTAAATAAACAACTTAAAGAGGAAAACGAAAAACAAAAAGCTGATGTTGATGCGTTAGCCAAAAAGTTTGATAAGAGAGATTTTGGAGTGTTTGCAGCTGCACAAACAGAGAAAGCTGAAACACTTATTAATAAAGGAACAATAAATGCACTTAGATGTTTAGAACTAGCATCAGGTGCACCTTTAAATGAGGCAGAAAAAAATGCAAAAACACCTGTGGAGGCCAACCGTGAATGTCCTGCGCTTATCGACAATAGCTTTAAGCCTATCCTTAATTAGTGGTTGCGGTACTCTTTGGCCTAGCACACCAGAAGTAAAAACCGTAGAAATTCAGAAAAAAGAGGTTGCAAGAACACCTCTTAATTTATCTGAACCAACTCCACTAAAACCTAGAAGCATGAACTGGTTTATTGTTACACCAGAAAATGTTGATTCGGTTTGGGAAAAACTTAAAAACCAAAACACAGACTTAGTATTGATTGGACTGACTGACGATGGTTACGAATCTCTAGCAATGACAATAGCTGAAATCAGAAATTACATTGCTTCACAGAAATCAATCATCAAACAATATAAAGAATACTATGAACCAAAGAAAAAGGAAGAAACTAAAGAATAAAGGATAAAACCATGGTTGATACTGTAATCGGTCTATTGCTAGACTATTGGATGGCAACTGCTTTTTTGGTATTGATTTTAGTTGGTTGGGTTATTAATTTTTTTGGTGTTGATCAGGATGAAGACATTGTTGGATTTAGGTATAAAGAAATGCCTCATATGCAACCTATTCGTATCCCCACGGATGGTAGAGGTTTTTGGAGTGCTATTTGGTGTTGGTTTTGGGAAGTTCGCCAATGGGAAATTGCCAAAGACTGGCACTTTGAAGTTGGCGGTGAGAAGTATGTGATTCCGGCTGGGTTCCAGTTTGATGGCGCCTCGGTGCCTAAATTCTTGGCATCATGGCTATCGCCTGTTGGTATTCTACTGGCTGGCGGTTTGGTTCACGACTATGTGTATAAGTACACAGTCTTGTTGAAAGAAAATAAAGTAGATACTTGTGAACCAATGACACAAAAACAAGCTGATGAACTGTTCCGTGATATCAACATCGAGCAGAACGGCATCCATGTTCTAAACTGGGCTGCTTATCTTGCACTTCGTGTTGGTGGCTTTGTTGCATGGAACGGTCATCGTAAGCGTAACTGCAAAGTAGGAGAAGCATAATGGGATGGGTATTAGATAGACTCAAAGAGAGAACATCGTGGGACGGCATCATTTGTATTGGTGCCGGCGTAGCCTTTATTGTTCTAGGTCCTTTCGCTAAGTTTGCAGCTTATGGTGCAATCGTCTATGGCGCTTGGACACTCTGGAAAAAGGAAAAATAAAATGACCATCATAGAGCTAGAACATGAATTCTCCGATATCGTTCATCAATATGAAAGAATGGAAATAGACAAAGAACAATATTTGAATCTTCTACAAAATTTGGACGTGGAAAATGGAACAACACAAAACGATGATGAAGTTTATCGTAAACAAGTTTTGGCTCAAATGATTCAAACGTGTATTACAAACGTAGCGATGAGTTAATGTATCCAGAAGAAGAAAAGATTCATAAAATGGAGTTGAGTATTGGCCTACTTAAAAAAGATGTAGAGCTAACTGATAAACTATGCACGAAACTTTCTGAATCTATTGAAAAATTGCAAGAAGTTAATACCAACATCTTGCGAATGATTACTATACATGAAGAAAGGCATGATACTCATAGTACAACAGAGACAGAATTGAAAGAAGATATTAAAGAGTTACATTCCAGAATTACCACAGTTAACCGTGAGATACATGATAGAATAGATGAAGTCGAACACCATATTACTTCTAGGATTGATGCCCTACGTTCCGATTTAATTAAACACAAGGAACAAGATCGTGGTAAGTTTGCCGTTTCTATGCCTGAACTTGAGAAGTGGAAATGGATAATTTTAGGTGCCTGTATCTCGGCAGGATTTTTGTTAGGCAAAATTGATTTAGGAACAATTTTATCGTTTGCATTGTAAATGATTTTGTGTTATAGTATGGTCTATGACACTCCACATTGACTCTAAGTATGTTAACCTAATTTCTCATAGAGTAAGAAACTTTAAGAGAAAAAAAGATAACCTCTGGAACTTTAGTTGCCCTCTTTGCGGTGATTCGCAGAGAAACAAAACTAAAGCCAGAGGTTATGTTTTCCAAAAAGGCAATGGTTTATTCTATCGTTGCCATAATTGTAGTGCGAGTACCAACCTTGGAAATTTACTCAAAAACTTGGATGCGAGTTTACACAAAGAGTACGTCCTCGAACGGTATAAATCTGGTGAATCCGGTTTCTCCAATTTCAAAGACCCAAACTTCAACATACCAACCCCAAAGTTTGGTAAGGTTGAACGACAACAATTTTTCCAACACGGCGAATACTGTGATAAGCTCCCAAGTGGACATTTTTGTTTAGATTATTTGAGAAAAAGAGGGGTGCCGGCCAAGCACTATAAATCTCTCATATTTACTAGCAAATATAGAGATTTTGTATCTGAAATTCTGCCAGGAGGCGACAAAAACATACTAAATGACGCAAGGCTTGTAATACCATTCTATAATGAGTATAATGAACTGATTGCGGTCTCTGGTCGTGCTTTGGAAACTAACGATAAAATTCTTCGTTATATTACATTGAGAACTACCGAGAGTGATGATAAGTTAATTTATGGGTTAGATAGAATTGATTTTACCAAAAAAATTCGTATTGTTGAAGGTCCAATCGATTCATTGTTTATACATAATTGTCTAGCCTCTGGTGATGCTAACTTAGATTTGGTTGCCAAGTCAGTTGTCGGTGATTCAGTATTGATATTTGATAATGAACCCCGTAATAGAGAAATCGTCAACACTATGAGTGAAGCTATAAATTCTGGTTATAATGTGGTTATATGGCCAAATAATGTCAAAGGCAAAGACATAAATGAGATGATTATGAATGGTTTGTCATCGGATGAAATAGAAGATATTATAAGTAGTAACACATTTAAAGGTTTGCAAGCTCAAACCAAATTTGTATTTTGGAAGAAGGTATAAGATGAAGGTGAAATTGATTAGTTTTTCACAAACAGATAAATCATTAATTAATTATGAAGATGGTAGTGTAGTACAGGAACTGATTGCGTTTTGTGCTAGAGTTTCAAATCCATCAAATCAGAACAACACAGAAACATCAGAACGATTGATTCGCTATCTGATTAAAAATCAACATTGGTCACCACTTGAAATGGTGAGCGCTTGCTTGGAAATTGAAACGACTAGAGATATTGCTAGACAGATGTTACGTCACAGGTCATTCTCATTTCAGGAATTCAGTCAGAGGTATGCAGACCCAACCAAAGATTTGGATTTTGTGATTAGAGAAGCACGACTACAAGATAACACAAACAGACAAAACTCAATCTACTTAGACTTAGACACCGATGAGGGTCGCCGCATTTCGTGGATGTGGGAAGCTCAACAGAAAAAGGTTATCGAAGCTGCCAAAGAAGCATATGCCTTTGCGATTGAAGCAGGTATTGCAAAAGAACAAGCTCGAGCTGTTTTGCCTGAAGGGAATACAGTCTCTCGCCTCTACATGAACGGCACATTGCGTTCATGGATACACTACATACAACTTCGTTCGGCTAACGGAACACAAAAAGAGCACATGGATGTGGCAAAGGCCTGTGCTGAAGTAATTTCAAAAGTGTTTCCTATGTCGAAAGAGTTTGTAGAATAATAATAATCGGAGTAATTAATGGAAGAAATTGTACATGGTATTAAGGTAGACTATAATCGTGACACGTTGTTTGATAAATTAGGATTGGCAAGACTAAAAGAAAGTTACATGAAAGATGATGAAGAATCACCACAAGAAAGATTTGCGTTTGTTTCAAGCTCGTTTGGTTCCAATCCGGAACACGCCCAACGACTTTATGAGTATTCTTCTAAGCATTGGCTTTCTTATTCCACTCCTGTTTTGTCTTATGGCCGTTCTAAGCGTGGCCTACCTATTAGTTGTTTTCTTCCATATTTGGATGATAGTGCAGAAGGCCTTGTTGACACTCTATCAGAGGTCAATTGGCTCTCTATGTTAGGAGGAGGTGTAGGAATTGGAATCGGTATTCGTTCTGCTGATGATAAGTCTGTGGGCGTCATGCCTCACCTGCGGACTTACGATGCTAGTTCGCTTGCTTACAGACAGGGACGTACTCGTCGAGGTAGTTATGCTTGTTATCTTGATATCAGCCACCCTGACATACTCATATTTTTGGAAATGCGAAAGCCAACCGGCGACCAAAATATGCGTTGTCTGAACTTGCATCATGGAATTAATATTACAGATGATTTTATGCAGTTGGTCGAGAAATGTATGCTCGATAAAGATGCAGATGACACTTGGGAACTAAAAGACCCACACACAGGTGAGGTGCGTGACACCGTGCCTGCTAGAGAATTGTGGCAACGTATCTTAGAGATTCGTATGCAAACCGGTGAACCATATCTACACTTCATTGACACCAGCAATCGTGCAATGCCTGAGTTTCAAAAGAAATTGGGACTAAGCATCAAACAATCGAACTTGTGTTCTGAAATCATTTTACCTACAGACAAGAAGCGGACTGCTGTTTGTTGCCTGTCATCATTGAACCTAGAGTACTTTGATGAGTGGAAAAATGATGATATGTTTTTACAAGATGTTGCAGAAATGCTTGATAATGTTTTGCAACACTTTATAGACAATGCACCAACGGCCGTAAAACGAGCTAAATACTCTGCAATGCGTGAACGGTCTATTGGCGTTGGCGCTCTTGGTTTCCATGCCTATCTACAGAAAAACAATATTGCATGGGAATCTGCATTGGCCACTTCGGCAAACCATCAGATGTTTAGCCACATTAAAAAAGGTTTACATGAAGCAAATCTGGCATTAGGTGCTAGTCGAGGTGAAGCGCCTGATGCTGAAGGCACCGGCCTTAGATTTTCTCACACAATGGCTGTTGCACCAAATGCATCATCATCAATCATTATGGGCAACACATCGCCTAGTGTTGAACCATATCGTGCCAATGCTTATAGACAAGACACATTGAGCGGTGCATTTTTAAATAAAAACAGATTCTTAGATAAAATTATACAGGAGAAGTGTAATGAGAATCCTAAGCTTGACTACAACGAGGTCTGGTCAAGTATTATTGCTAACGACGGATCCGTCCAGCATCTGGACTTTCTTGATGACTGGCAAAAGGACGTATTCAAAACGGCTATGGAAATTGACCAAAGATGGATTGTGGACCACGCAGCTAACAGACAAGGTTACATTGACCAGGCGCAATCCGTTAATTTATTTTTCAGACCTAATGTGAACATTATTCTTCTCCATGCTGTACACTTTCAGGCATGGAAGGCCGGGTTAAAAACATTGTATTATTGTCGTTCTGAAAAATTGGCAAAGGCTGATAAGGTTGCCAAAAGAATTGAGAGGGAAGTAATTAAAGAAATTGACTTACAACAATTGGTATCAGAAGAAATTTGTTTAGCTTGCGAGGGGTAAAATGGATAAAAGAATAATTAGATTTACAGCTTCGTGGTGCGGCCCATGTAAAATGTTGGCCAAAACTTTAGAAGAAGTTGACACGAAATTACCTATTGAAGTAGTTGATGTGGATGAAAACACAACAATTGCAGCTGATTTTGGTATTCGTGGTGTACCGACAATGATTATGTTGAGTGGGAATACAGAAATGAAACGATTAGTAGGAAATAAAAGTAAAAAAGAACTAGAGGAGTGGTTGAATGACATCTAAAAAATCTTCCAATTTAACAGAGGAGAGACAATCATATAAGCCTTTTCATTACCCTTGGGCATATGAGGCTTGGTTGAAACATGAACAGGCACATTGGTTGCATAGTGAGGTGCCGATGCTAGAGGATGTGAAAGATTGGAAGAATAAACTGACTAAAGAACAGAAACATTTCCTAACCAATATCTTTCGCTTCTTTACGCAAGGTGATGTTGATGTTGCTGGTGGTTATGTTAAAAATTATTTGCCTTATTTTCCGCAGCCTGAAGTTCGTATGATGCTTCTTGGATTTGCTGCGAGAGAGGCATTACACGTTGCTGCATACTCACATTTAATTGAAACTCTTGGTATGCCTGAGACAATGTACCATGAATTTCTAGAGTATGAACAGATGAGAGAGAAACACGAATACTTGCTCGATGTTGCTTCTCACAATTCAACAAAACAATCTACAGCCGCACACATTGCTGCGTTCTCTGCATTTACAGAAGGTATGCAGTTGTTTAGTTCGTTCATTATGTTGTTAAATTTCCCACGTCATGGCATGATGAGGGGCATGGGCCAGATTGTTACATGGTCTATCGTTGATGAAACTATGCATACAGAATCTATGATTAAATTGTTCCGCACCTACATTCAGGAAAATAATGAAATCTGGAACGATGAATTGAAATCACAAATCTATAACATTGCGGAAAGAATGGTCGAACTTGAAGATAAGTTTATTGACCTTGCGTTTGAGATGGGTGAGATGCCAAACCTAACATCTGATGAGGTTAAGCAATACATTCGTTACATTTGTGACCGCAGGCTCATCAGCATGGGCATGAAAGGTGTGTTCAAAGTCAAAAAGAATCCATTGCCTTGGGTTGAAGAAATGATTAATGCACCAACACACACAAACTTTTTTGAAAATCGTGCAACAGATTATGCCAAAGGCGCATTGACTGGAACATGGGAAGATGTGTGGGGTAAAGCAGCATGAAGAAACGTGACTATCCAAGAGAAGTTGTAGATAAACTAAGAGGCAGTCTACAAATTGAACACACCATGGCCAAACATGGTGCCAGGCGCCTCAGAGAACTGTTGGAGACAGAACCTTACATCAATACACTTGGTGCATACAATGGTCAACAGGCAGTACAACACGCAAAGGCCGGCCTGAAAGCAATTTACCTATCTGGTTGGCAAGTAGCCGCAGCACAAAACTCAGCACTACAAACCTATCCTGACCAATCGTTGTATCCAGTTGATTCTGTGCCCAAGGTTGTAAAGGGTATTAACAATGCATTACGGCGTGCTGACCAAATCGAATTTAGTGAAGGTAAAATAGAAACTGATTATTTTCTACCTATTGTTGCCGATGCTGAAGCAGGTTTTGGTGGTGCATTGAACGTTTATGAATTGATGATGGCCATGATTGAAGCAGGCGCTGCAGGCGTACACTTTGAGGACCAGTTGTCGAGTGAAAAGAAATGTGGCCATTTAGGTGGCAAAGTTTTAATTCCTACAGGCCAAGCAATTCGTAATCTAAATGCTGCACGTTTGGCTGCTGACGTAGCGGGTGTTGATACTGTTATTATGGCTCGTACTGATGCAGAAGCAGCGACACTTATTACCAGTAACCACGACCCATTAGACAAGGATTTTATCATCGATGAAAGGACTGAAGAAGGTTTTTACAAGTTTAAGAACGGCCTTGATGCTTGTATTGCTCGAGGTCTTGCTTATGCCCCTTACGCTGATCTCTTATGGTTTGAAACTAGCACGCCTGACTTGGCACAAGCTCGTAAATTCGCCCATAGTATACAGGCAAGATACCCAAACCAAATGCTTGCGTATAATTGTAGTCCTAGTTTTAATTGGCGCAAGTTCCTATCTGTTGATGAGTGTGAAACCTTCCAACGAGAACTTGGCCAATTGGGATACAAGTTCCAATTTATTACTCTAGCAGGTTTTCATAATGTCAACCTGGCGACATTTGAACTGGCAGAAGCCTACAAACAACGTGGCATGGCTGGTTACAGTGAAATGCAACAGCGTGAGTTTGCCGCGCAAGAACGTGGTTTCACTACAGTCAAACACCAACGTGAAGTTGGCGTTGGTTACTTTGATATCATTAGTGAGGCAGTTGGTGCAAAATCTACAATAGCAAACAAAACATCTACGGAGGCAGAGCAGTTCTAATGATTACCATAGAGTCAAGTGCAAAAGAAAAAATTACAGATTTGTACATTGATGAAAATACACCATCAATTACCGGCTTGAGAATCTTTGTTCAAGGCGGTGGTTGTTCTGGTTTTCAGTATGGTTTCACATGGGATTATGATATAAATGAGGACGATTTTGTTGAAGATTTAGGTAACGGTGTAAAATTGTTAATCGATTCTATGTCATATCAATACATAGATGGTTCGACACTTAAATACAAAAAAGAAATGATGAGTGAGCAGTTTGTTATAGACAATCCAAACGCAACAAGAACCTGTGGTTGCGGTTCATCTTTCGGAGTCTAACATGGCCTATTCAAAAAAAGTAATTGACCACTATGAGAATCCTAGGAATGTAGGAAAATTTGATGTGAATGACATTAATGTAGGAACAGGTATGGTCGGTGCACCAGCCTGTGGTGATGTAATGAGACTACAGATAAAAGTCAATGATGAAGGTGTCATTGAAGATGCTAGGTTTAAAACCTACGGTTGTGGTTCTGCAATCGCATCAAGTAGCCTTGTAACCGAATGGGTCAAAGGCAAAACACTTGATGAGGCAGGAACAATCAAAAACCAAGATATTGCACAAGAACTAGCATTACCACCTGTTAAAATACATTGTTCTATTTTGGCAGAGGACGCTGTGAAGGCTGCAATCAACGATTATAAAGTAAAATGTAGTTGTACATAAGGAGGAAAAATGAAAAAAACAATACTACTTGGGATAATGCTAATAGCAACAACAGTATTTGCAAACCCTTACGACTGGAAAGTTACAAGAATCATTGATGGTGACACAGTAGAATTTGACGCACCATTTATGCCAGACCCACTCAAAAAGAAACTATCAATCCGTGTACTAGGAGTTGATACACCAGAAAAAGGCCATCGTGCTAAATGTGAGAAAGAAGGTGAGGCTGCATTGAAGGCCTCAGCTTTCACAAAGAAAGCAATTGCAAACGCTAAGAAAGTGCAAATCGAACTTCAGAAACATGATAAGTACGGTGGTCGTGTACTTGGTGATGTAATTATTGATGGTGAAAGGTTGTCTGAAATGTTAATTAAAAATGGTCACGCAAGACCATATGATGGTGGTACCAAAACCTCATGGTGTGATTGATGGCTAAACTACACCATTTATGTGACGAGTGTGGTTCGGAATTCACTATTCTATTTTCTGAAGAAGAATGTGAGGATAATCCACAATTCTGTTGTTTCTGTGGTGAATACCTAATAGAGACAGAAGATATCGAGGACGAAGAATAGATGAATGTCAGTGACGTAATATTCAGAGCAAAGAATCTAAAATGTTTTGAAGTGGAGACCGTAATGCCAGAAGATTTTGAGTTTTGCGGTTCTGTCCCCTTTGATATGATGATTGCTGGGCGATTTGTTACAGCTAAAGTGTGGGCAATAGACAGAGATGAAGCCAAGAAAAAACTAAATGAATTTTTTGGTAATGAGTATTATGATGAAGAATGACTTGGTTCTTTCATAACACACCAACAGAATTCACAGAAGAAGATATAGGCGACCATTTCGGATTTGTGTACATGATAACACATATACCGAGTGGTCGCCGATATATTGGTAAGAAGTTTTTTACCAAGGCTAAGACACGGCAAGTTAAAGGCAAGAAACGCCGAAGCCGTGTGTCATCTGATTGGGTAACTTATTGGGGCAGTAATAAGGAACTGCAAGAAGAAGTGAACCAAAACGGAACAGAAAAATATACCAGAGAAATCCTACACCTGTGTAAGACCCGGTCTGAGTGTGCGTATTGGGAAACCTTTGAGATTTTTAACCGCCATGCTCTACTGAGTGAAGGTTATTATAACCAGTGGGTGTCATGTAAGATTAGGAAGGACCACCTAATTAAGTCCTAGCTTTCTTATCAAAGGCAGCACCGATACTTATAAGGTTTATTGTATAAATTTAAGGCAATTGCTAAGCATTGCCTAAGCGTATTATTAGAACAAAAACTCTAAAAAAAGGGTTGCTTTGTCTCATACATATTAGTATAATCACTAATATTAGTGTAAAACATTATAAGGACAAAGCACAAAATGCTAAACAAAATTAAAGAGTTCTTACAAAGAACTTTTACCGTAAACACATATCAAACGGAGTTGGATAAATTTATTCAAACATATAAACCACAAACTACTGCTGAGATTGAACACCTTGTTCGTGTGTTCGAAAGCAGAAAGGGTTTTCAAAGATGAAAACCTTCAAAAGAATTTTAGCTTGGTTCTCCAAAATTGGTGAGAAACAAGCTGAAATACAAGTGAAATCGATTTTAAACAACACATCACATTACCTATAAGGAGAATTACTATGTTCACAGCTGATTTTTTTATTGACGCCTTTCAAAACTACAAGCGCACAGCAACCAATGCTATTATTACTGATAAGGTTCTGAACAAGGCCGCTAACGACTACATCGATAGCCAAAGTGCCTTTGCTAAAACCCTAGCTCACAATTCGTTGGATGTTGCCAAATACTGGTTCGAAACATCGGTAAACAACATCATGCCTAAGGCATCCAAGTAAAAAGAAAGGTTTCTTTCCATATACATAATAAGGTATATGGAAGAACCTATCAAACTATCTAAACAACGGTTGCTCTTGGATGACATACGTTTGTGTGTCCGTTCATGGCAACCTGTTGTGCGGAAAAACTGGATAATCAAGTTTTCAGTATACAGAGATTACATTCTCTTAACCTTTATATCAAGGTATACAGGCCAGACATTAATACGTCAATTTAGAGATGAGGATTTGGCTTGCGAATACATCAATTTCATTCTAAGTAAAGACCCCGGCGACATACTGGTTTAAAGCATAAATAGGTTGTAAAACCTACTTATGGAATACATCTATGGCCCTCAGTAAAATTAACTTCTCTGGCGCAGGAATTAAGGCGCCGACTACCCTCACAGACGCAGCAACAATCACACCAGATTTTGCAAACAACAACGTCTTTACTGTTACCCTAGGTGGTAATAGAACGATTGCAAATCCCGCAAATACAGAACCCGGCCAATCTGGTTCTATTTTTCTTATACAAGATAGCACAGGAGGCCGAACGGTTTCTTGGGGGAATTACTGGGAATTTCCGGCTAATAGTGCTCCAACGATATCAAGCGCGCCTGATAAGATTGATAGAATTGATTACATTGTAAGAGCAACATCTAATGTTCATGCCGTATTTACAGCCGACTATTAAATATGCCTAATCTTTTTAATAATAAGGCTCTACCTGGTTCTGCGGCGGTGCATAAGTACACCATCGACCGCAGCTTGCGCTTTCGGTCTAGTGCGTTGGCTTATTTGAGTCGGACTTTTGGAACCCCTACAAGTCAAAATGTATGGTCATTTAGTGCATGGGTTAAACGAGGAAAATTAGGAGCAAATCAATTTATATTTTGGGCTGGCACCACTGCGCTTAATGACTGCGCTTTGTATTTTTCAAGTTCTGACCAAATCGGTTGGTTTACAAACAATGGTAGTTCTGTTCTAACAACTAGCACCGCAGTTTTCCGTGACCCATCTGCTTGGTATCACGTTGTTGCTATTGCAAACAGCACGACAATGAATGTATATGTCAACAACCAGCAAGTAATTACAAGTGCTGGTATGACTAACAACACAATCAATAGTGCAATTGCACATAACATTGGCAGGGATACCCAAACCGCAGGAAACGATTTTGACGGCTACCTCACCGAAATTAACTTCATCGACGGTCAAGCCCTAGACCCCACCTACTTTGGTAAATACAACCCAAACACCGGGGTGTGGCAACCAATCAATTACGCCGGAGCGCATGGTACTAACGGGTTCTTTCTGAACTTCAGCGATAACACCAACACCACAACACTTGGGTATGACTACTCGGGCAACGGAAACAACTGGACACCAAACAACATCAGCGTGACCAGCGGGGCAACCTACGACTCCATGACCGATGTGCCCACGCTGACTAGTGAGGATGTGGCAAACTATGCTACGTTGAATCCATTAGCAGATGTTGCGAGTTCGCCAAATTATGGAACGCTTAGTAACGCCAATTTAAAGCATACTGAAAGCGGTTCAGGCACAGGGAATTACCTATGCACGATGGCTATACCATCAAATTCAGGCAAATGGTACTTTGAGATAACCGCAGACACTTTAATGCCGACGTATGCGTATTACCCAGTCATGGGTTTACTACCTGTTGGGTCTGAGGCGGCAGCAACACTTGGCTTTGCTGGTTATAACGTAGAGGGCTTGGCGTACTATTCTTCAGGTAATTACTACGTCAACAATAGCAGCTCGGGTTTGAGTGGTGCATCAATTAGCGCAGGTCAAACTAGGTGCTTTGCTTATGATTCTGACACAGGTAAATTATGGATACGCACCAACGGCGGCGCTTGGGAAAACTCAGGCGACCCCGATGCTGGAACCAACCCATTTGCCACTTTAGATGGCACATTAGATTATTTCCCATACGCCGCAAATTATCAATCATCATCAACTTACAACTTCGGTCAACGCCCCTTTGCCTACACCCCACCCGCTGGCTTTAAGAGTCTGAACACATACAACCTGCCTGACTCGACTATTAAGGATGGGAGTGAGTATTTCAATCCTGTGCTGTATACGGGTGATGGAAGTAATGGAAAAAGCATTACAGGTGTTGGATTTCAAACCGATTTTAACTGGACTAAGAGCCGCTCGTCTGGTTCTTACTCGCATCAATTATCAGATGCCGTGCGTGGATTTACAAAATATTTGTACTCAAACGCTACAAATGCAGAGGGCACAGACGCATCAAATCATATTCAGTCGGTAAACGGTGACGGGTATGTTATTAACTCAGGCGCATCCTTTAATGCTAGTGGTGTTACCTATGTCGCATGGAACTGGAAAGCCAACGGCGCTGGTGTAAGCAACACTGATGGCTCTATCACCTCAACAGTTAGTGCCAACCCTACGGCTGGGTTTTCGATTGTGACTTATACGGGGAACGGAACAGACAACGCCACAATTGGGCATGGTTTGGGAGCCGCTCCAAAAATGCTAATTTGGAAACCACGCAATGCCACAACTGATTGGATGGTTTGGCACGCAGGGTTATCGGGGTATAACTATGATGTTCGACTAAACACAAATGCGGCGCAAGGAACTGGAGCTAACCCT
>Ga0208161_1001049_pt1 | contig 15118 bp, 19 predicted proteins | sample CB_VirMetaG_3_FD_184538 | JGI IMG/M metagenome (GOLD analysis project Ga0208161, IMG submission 184538) | Freshwater to marine saline gradient viral communities from Chesapeake Bay - CB_1508_1S Viral MetaG (SPAdes) (version 4) | ecosystem: Environmental > Aquatic > Marine > Coastal | place: USA...
CTTGTCTGGACTGGCAACGCACCGACGAAAAGACAGCCGACGATAGCAACGCACTAAAAGCTATCTCGAAAACGGATGAAGAGTTGCGAGTCGGTAATTACATGGTGCTGTTTGGCGGGCGTGATTTGGAAGGTACGCTCTCACCACGACTCAACAAAAACGGCACCCGTGGCGAGTATTTTACAAAGTCGACCGTCTTTGAGTCGCCTTACACGGCGGTCGATTTGGTCGCTGTGGACTGGGAGCATGGCCACGGGGAACTGGAAAAAGACGAGATCCTGGGCCGTGTGGACTGGAAAACGGCGCGAGTCGATGAACGTGGATTGTTTGTCGAGCGTGTGTTGAACCGGCGCAATCGCTATGTCAAATACTTGGAAGAACTTATCGAAGCGGGGCTAATCGGCAACAGTAGCGAAGCGGTCAGCGATAGCGTGGAAAAAGCCGACGATGGGCAGATTGTCCGATGGCCTATCCGACGTGACACATTGACCGTGACGCCGATGGAACCCCGCATGATTACCCAAAACGTGATAACCGCTATCAAAGCGTTATCTGAGTGCTATCCAGCGCTCAAATCATTGTTACCGGCTGAAATCGAATCAGACGCCGAGACGGAACAGCCAGAGACGGACAGCGCATCCGTGGCAACCGTAGCCGACGAATCGACACAACGCCGAATCGAAATCGAACTCACCTTATTGACATTGTAGGAGATAAACATGCCAACTCTAGCGGAGCTAATCCAGAAAGCCAAGGACGCAATCGCGGCGGGTAATCTGGAAGAAGCGCAGACTTACACGGAACGGGCCAAGGCGCTAAAGGCGCTCGACGAACTCGAACCGCAAGCGGACCCCGCCGACCTGAAAGCGCTGCGGGATGAACTCGCCACGTTGAAAGCGTTCAAGGAACGCATCGAAAATGAACCCGCTACCAAGAGCGGCGGTCATCTCATTGTCACGGAAGACGAAACCGACAAGAAAGCCGCTATGCCGTGGCCTAGCCTGGGCGAGCAGCTTAAAGCTGTCTACGTTGCCGCTACACAGCCGCACCGCACCGACGAACGGCTGAAAGCGCAAAAGGCTATTCTTGGCGCTAACGAGACCGTGCCGAGCGACGGCGGTTTTTTGGTTCAGCCGAATTTCAGCTCTGAAATTTTCCGCGCTGCAACTGAAGTCGGGCAGGTTGTCCCCCGTGTGCGCCGTATCCCCATCGGGGCCGGGGCCAACGGTCTGATTATGAACGCAGTCGATGAGACTAGCCGCGCAACCGGTAGCCGTTGGGGTGGCGTGCAGGCATACTGGGCCGCCGAAGGCGACACCGCTACAGCGACAAAGCCGAAGTTTCGCCAGATGGAATTGAAGCTCAACAAGCTCATGGCTGTCATGTATGCGACCGACGAACTGCTGGCCGACACCACGGCGCTGGGCGCAATCGCACAGCAGGCACTTAGCGAAGAAATCACCTGGACCGCTGAAAATGCCATCTTCCGTGGCACGGGCGCTGGGCAGCCTGTAGGCATTATCGGCAACGCTGCAACGGTCAACGTGGCAAAAGAGACGAATCAGCCCGCCGCTACCATCCTGGTGAACAACATTTTCAAGATGTGGGCGCGCATGTGGTCACGTAGCCGCGCGAATGCTGTGTGGTTCATTAACCAGGACATCGAACCGCAGTTGCTTGCACTAGAATTTCCGGTCGGCACTGGCGGTATGCCTGCCTACATGCCACCTGGCGGATTGTCTCAATCGCCCTATGGCACGTTGCTGGGTCGCCCGATTATTCCCGTCGAATACGCTTCCACGCTTGGCACCGTCGGCGATATCATCCTGGCCGATCTGACGCAATACGTCATGATTGACAAGGGCGGTATCCAGGCGGCTGAGTCGATGCACGTGCAATTCCTGACCGACCAAATGGCGTACCGCTGGACCTATCGCCTCGACGGTCAACCCGCATGGCGCACCACTTTGACGCCTGCCAACGGTAGTGCCACCCTTGCGCCGTTTGTCACGCTGGCGACCCGCGCATAAAGGAGAATGAACAATGATGCTCTCTAGTGTTTCCGAACAAGTCAAAGTTAGCCTGTTGTATCAGGGCGCTGCGAATGCCGTCGCTTGTGACGTGGTGAGTTTCAAGAACTTTCACCACGGCGCATTCGTGGTCATGCACAGCGGTAGCAGTGACACCGACCTCGTGTTGAGTCTCTATGAAGCTACGACTGTAGCCGCTGGCACGAATCAGGCGATTACCACCGCCGTGCCGTTGTATGTGGACGCCGACATGGGCACGAGCAGTGACACGCTTGTGCGCCAAGCCGACGCCTACACATACACCATCGACACCGGCGTATCTGCGAATCAGATGGTTGTCTTTGAAGTTGACCCGTCGATTCTGTCCGATGGCTATGATTGCGTGTACCTGTCTGACAGCGGCGGCAATGCGTCGAACACCGTTACCATCCTGTTTGTCGGTGCACCCCGCTACAGCGGCGCAACGTTGCCGACTGCTATCACTGACTAAACATTCCCCCGTTCTAAGTGTGCCGGTATCCACTACCGGCACACTTGCGACGGCGGAACCACCGCCAAAAACGCCTAGAGCGTATGGAGATAACAATGCCACTTGCAAATGTAAAGTCCACTTGGATTAACGGCAATCTAACTTTTGCGCAGAAGTACGCCAACGGTACGGCCATCATCGACATGGATGGTGTGTCGATTCAGGCGAACAACATCGCCGATCCTGGCGATGCCGCTGCAATTCCCGTCACGCAATCAGGGACCGTTGCGATTGTCACGGGCGGCGCTGAGACGCGCACCCTGGCCGCTCCGTCGTATGTCGGTCAAGAGTTGCTTGTGTACATGAAGACGGATCTGGGCGATTGCGTGATTGCCATTGCAACCGGTATCAATCAGACCGGCAACAATCGCATCACGCTCAACGATGCTGGTGATACGGTGCTGTTGCGTGCCATCGAATCAGGCGCAGATTTGCGCTGGCGTGTTGTGGCGAATGATGGCGCAACGCTGGCCACCGTCTAAGGAGTGACACATGATTCCTAGCGTTCGCCTCGGCGATGGCAACATCCGAGAGCAACCCGGCACGTTCAGCATCGTCAAAAACGGCGAGATTCAGGGCAGCGCATCCGCCGTGCAATTGCCAAATGTGCCGTGCTATATGGTCAAGTTCAAGTCAAGCGGCGGGAATAGTGGCAGTTTTTACATCGGCGGTGCCGGTGTGACGATTCCAGATGGTACAGCCGACACGACGAGCGGCTTTGAAATCGAGAAGGGCGAACAGACCGACTGGATTCCCGTCAACAATCTGAACGTGTTTTATCTGATTTCGTCACACGCAACTGACGAACTCACCTATCTAGCGTTGATTTGATATGCCATACACTACAGCCGCCGCCGTTAAAACGTATCTTGGTATTACATCGGCGACCGATGACGCTCTGCTCACGTCGCTAATCGAACGTGCGCAGGCGTCAATCGACCGTTATACGCATCGAACGTTTGAAGCGGCAAGTGATACGACGAAACGCTTCGATGCTGAGTACGACGTATCAGAGAGTTACACACGGCTGGACTGGACGCCATACGGTCTGGACCTATGCCAGATAACGAGCGTCGTTAATGGAGATGGCACGACAATCAGCGCATCGTCGTATGTGACCGAACCGCGCAATGAGACACCGTACTTTGCATTGAAACTGAAAGTGTCTAGCGGTCTGTATTTCATGTATGACAATCTCGATGACCATGAAGACGCTATCCAGATCACGGGGCGATGGGCATACAGCATTACGGCCCCGGCTGAGATTGTGTCAGTTTGCATTGAAATGGTAGCGCTAATGTACAAGCGACGTGATAGCAATAGCGATATCAATCGCCCCGTGATTGCCGGTAACGCTACGATTCTACCGGCTGGATTGTCCAGAGAATCAATAGACATTCTGACATCGCTGAAAAGGGTACGGTGATGGCACTTACCTACGCATCACTAATCAGCGAATTGTCAGGATTGACGATTACCGGCGTCACCGTTGGCGCACATCCACCGGCGCGCATACCAAGCGGTAACTTGCCGATTGCCTATCCACGTTTGCCAAGCGGTGAACAAGCAGCGGCGGCGTTTGATGGTACAGGCGGATTGGATGTGCTTGCGTGTGATTTCGTAGTATTGACTGAGACGGCAGCGCAGAATCTACAGATTACCAACTATGCCGACTGTATAACGTATATGGACCGGCTAACGACTGCGCTCAAGTCGGCTATGACGACAAGCAAAGTGATTGACGGCTTTACGGTGCGAATGGATATCGAACTAATCGGCGAGACGGCATATTGGGCCATTATCGCCACAGTGAGAGCGAGTGGTTAAATGGCAGCGACTAAGGGCACGTTTACGCGCATACTGGTGGATGAATACGATTTCAGCGGCGTTAGCAATAGCGTGGAAGTCGCTGTGTCGTCCGAAGGTTTAGATGTGACAGCGTTTCAAGACCTCGCAAATGTTTACATTCCAGGCGTGCAAATGGGCATGATTACGCAAGCCGGTTATTTCACGGGCGCGTCTGCAAATGGATTTGAGAGTGAATTTTACGACCGTCTTGGCAGTGCGACCGGCGTGACTGTATCAGTGCTATTTGGCACGAATGTTGTCGGATGTCCGGCTTACGTTGTCCCCGGTACAAATGGCCGTGCAATGACCATCTCGGCACCCGTTAACGGTGTGATCACGTTGAATGGGTCATGGGGAGAAGGTACAGGTATCAAGCGCGGGCGGCGGCTGTTTGGTGGCACGATTAGCGCAACCGGCGCACAAACAGCTATCGACTTCGGCGCAGCAGGTAGTGCAGGCGGATTTGCCTATTTGCACGTGCAAGCCATCACCGGCAGCGCGTCAAGTGCCACGATTACCGTACAGTCATCTAGCGATAACAGTACATTCGCAAATGAGGGGACGTTTACCTTTTCATCGGTTGGCGTGCAGGCTATTACGATGGCAAGCACTGTCAACCGCTACATCCGCCTAAACTGCACAAGTCTTGGCGGTGCTACGAATTTTACCGTTGTTGGCATTGCCTGTGTTACAGGCGTAACGATGTAATAGGAGATATATGACATGGCTGTAAAAGGCATGGGTAACTTTACCCTAACATACAATTCAAATGCATTGACGAACTATTGTAATACGGCGGATTTGTCGGCTACGATTGAGGATTTAGAAACAACTCATTTTGGTAGCACGGGACGTGAATCAATCGCCGGTATTGCGACGTGGGCTATTTCAATGGGCGGTGATTTTGATAGCGTAGTAGATGGGTATCTGGGGCCGGATGCTGTGACACCTGGCACGAAACGCACGGCGGCGATTGCGTTTGATGATGACGGCGGTACTACCGTCACCTACACATGGACAACCAACGCCGAGATAGGCGACTACAACATCACCGCAACGCCTACTGGCAAAATCGAATGGTCGGGGACGTTGCGCCTAAGTGGCGCGCCTACACGGACATCGGCCTAATTATGCGTTACGAGTGTAACGACTTCCCCGGCGTTTTTGTGGAGTTTTCGCAAGCGTGGACGCGTGGCGAGTTGAAGCGCGCCATTGACGACAAAACGACCGTAGCCGAATCATGGGCCATCGGCGTGTCTAAAGTCGTGGCGCTCAACATCCCCACGGTTGACGGCGAACCGTTGACAGACCCGTCACTGTTGGCGAAAGAGTACGACGCGCCCGTCTACGATGACATTGACATGCGCTTATTCCGTTGGTTGTCGGCTGTCATGTATAAAGCGGCCATCGATGCAACACGCCTGGGGGAAACGCTCGCCGTCGCGCTGTGGCGTGGTACAGAGACAGCGACGACGGCGAATCCACCGACGCCGTAATTGATGCTTGGTTGTTGCGTCAATTCCCTGGCAGGACGCTTGACGAGTTGGACGGTATGGACTATGCGCGATATCTGCGGGCGTTGGAAGCAAAGCAAATCAGCGACGTGGAACAGATGCGACGGTTGTACATGTCAAAAGATGCACCAAAAGAGCAAGACGCCGATATCTGGAAGGCGATACAGGCACACGATAGGCTACTAGACGATGGCAAATGATGCACGCCTTGACATCCTAATCAATGCCAAAAACAACGCGAGCGGTGAACTAAAGCGCGTTCAAAATGATCTCAAAAGTCTAGCCGGATCTGTCCCTGGTTTAGCGTCCCTGGCAAAAGGCTTTGCCGCTATCGGCGGAACTGTGGCTGTCATCAAGACGGGCGCTGCGGTTCTTGATTTGGCGCGACTTGGCGCACAGGCGCAAGCGGTAGAAGCATCATTCGACACGCTAACAAAACGTATCAGCGTATCATCCGCAAGTATGCTTGCGGCGTTGCGTGATACGGCGGGTGGGACCATTAGTGACACCGAATTGATGCTATCGGCTAATCGTGCGATGGTATCAGGTGTTGCCGACTCTAGCCAAGAAATCACGCAATTGCTAGAGATTGCACGCAATCAAGCTAAGTTTTTCGGCCTCACCACACAGCAAGCGTTTAGCGATTTGATTCTAGGTTTGGCGCGTGGTGAAGCTGAAATCATCGACAACCTGGGCATCGTCGTTAAGTCTGGCGAAGAATACGAACGATATGCCGAGAGCATCGGCAAGACGGCCAACGAACTATCTGCGACTGAGCGCACAGCGGCGCTAACGAATGCTGTGTTGCGCGAAGGTGGCAAGCTACTTGGCGAAAATGCGGGGCAAGGCAACGAACTGGCAAGTAGTTTTGCCCGTATGGATTCATCTATCCAAAATGCCCGCGAAGCATTGGGGGAACTGTTTTCGCCTGCGGTAGCCGCGATTGCGTCTCAAATAGCGGATGCTGTTGATGGTGCAACAAGCGCAATGGTATCCATGAATGATGCGCTGAACGTTACACCACTAGAAGCGCAAATGAGCGCTGCGCAATTGCGAGTGCAAGAATTGACCGGCGAACTTGGCGGCTTGGCAATTGTCTTGGCGCAATTGCAGGATGATGGAATTAGCCTAAATCAAGTAATGCTCGGTGAGTGGCTTTATCGAATGCCACAAGAAATCATCGGCAACCGTGACGCCATGACGCAATGGGTTATTTCGCAGATTGATGCACGGGGCGCTGCGTTAGATTTGGCACAAGCGACACAGACGGCGACACAAGCACTAATCAGCAGCCGGGGCGAAGTAGACAGTACCATTGTAGCTTTCAATCACTGGGCAGGCAGTAGCCAAGAAGCCGCAGACGCTCAAGAACGTGCGGCGCAAGCGTCTGCGGAGTTGGCAGGACAACAGGCATATTTACAGGCGCAAATCCTCGGCACCGTCGCCCGTTTGCGTGAGATTGAAGGCGTCGCAAATGTGGCGGCGTCTGCGTTGCGTTCATCGTTTTTGGGCGTGGCTGACACCATCGGCGGAGCGGGTGCGCTGGCAGGATACCGCAAAGCGAAGCAGGAACTTGACGCACAGATCGCCGTCTACGAACAACTCGGCTATAGCGCGGAAGAAATCGAATTTGCAACGGCGGGCTTTGTCTCTCAGGTGCGCGACGCTAACAGCGAATTAGAGAAAACCGTCACAAACACCGGCAACATAACGTCAGGCGTTAACACGGCACAACAGGCGTTTGAGTTGCTAAAAGGCAAAATCAGCGGGCTACTGTCGGGTGCGCTGCAATCAGGCATTGACCTTGACGGCATCTTGGGCAGACAAGACGCAATCGAAGAACCGGCGCGACGCTTGGCTGACATTGCCGTCAACGGGTTCAACTCGCCGTGGGCAAAGTACTTTCAAGAACAATTTCCGCAACTGTACGAACAACTCGCCACAAGTGGAGATCCACGGGGAGCGGCGGCGGGTATCTTGCGTGAGTTTGAAGCGGGCTTGCGTCCTGAACTGTTAGACCGTGAGACAGCCAAGAATCGTGTACGCCAACTGCTACTAGGCGAATCCAACATCGAGGGATTAGCGGCGTCTATCGCTCAGGAGTTGGCGGGCGAATTTGGCAATCAGTTTTCACAGGCGCAAATCCTACAGACGGCACAGCAAGCGTTAGGACAAGGTGCAGCGGGTGGGCTTGACATTACAAGCGGGCTGAATGCGTCACCTGGCGCAGCGTCAAAGGTGTTAGGACAAATCGAAGCGCAATTTGCAAGCGATAGCGCAATCAATAAGGCAAAGGCTATCGGCGCAGCGGTAGCCGGTTCTTTGTTCAATGGATATGATGAAGCGGCGGGCGGCTTCCCGTGGTGGGATAGGCTATTAGCGATTATCCTACGCCAACAGGTAGAAGCGGGGGCAAACTAATGGCGATTGCACAGCCTAGCATCGGCGGTATACTTGTTCCTGATACCATTTACAATCAGGGCATGTACATGTTCTATCCGCAAGAATACGAGATTGCCGGAGATGGTACGGCAATCCCATACGGCACACAATCGGCGATTTGGCGATATGAGTTTATGACACCTAATCAACTAAACTGGTGGCGATGGAATGCACTCCAGGGGAATAGTAGCCGAAGCACAACATTTAATTTATGGACTACGAACGATAGATCTGTGGTTACTGAGTTCAATTCTGGTATTGTCTATGCGCCAAGATGGTCTGAAGTCGAAGCAATCAAAGGCGGTTTTTACGGACCGGTCGAATTTCGATTTGATTTCTTGTTGCCGATTGTATTTGGATTGCCGCCATTTATTCTTAACTCATCCGAGCTAAACGGCACAGACGTTTTGGTGGGAGTGTACAGTGTCTAACATTGTGCAGTGGCGATCATACGTTGGTCCCAAATTTGGCGATTGGGCATGGGAGTCTGCGCTTACTTACGGGAGCGTATATGCGCCTTTGGTTAGTATGCCATCCACCAGACTATCATCTAGTATCACATCGTCATCTACAAGCGTTTCGGCTTTGGATACAAGCTCATGGCCTACAGCGGGCGCTTTTTGGGTTGGTCCTAATGGAAGCGGCGAATCATGGGAATATATCGCGTATACGACCAACAGCTCCAACGTGCTTGGCGGATTGACACGCTACGCAGAAGATAGCGAATTTAGTGGCACGCACACAAGTAACGCCGTCATTCGTTTTTGGTGGGAGTTGACGAGTGCGACGGGTACAATTACATTATCTGAGTTTATGGATCGCTCTTTGTCTGTAGTGGATTGGAGCGCAGAATTATCAGGCGTCAATATGCCACAAGCGGCGCTCATCAATGACCATTTAATTTTAATACAAATTAGAGAATCTTCGGGGAGTGCATGGGGCGACTGGACCAACGAGCTAGTTGGTTGGATCAACGCTCCAGAAGTGCAAGACGACTATAGGCGACGTAAGGAATGGAATATCCGCGTACGCTCGTCTTATGGCAATGCTGGCACACGACAAGTAGACGGGGTGCAGGCAGGGCAGACGGAACTAACGCGTCGGGTTTCGGCATCGGCATCTTCATCGTTGACAAATCCATACAAGGCAGCGTATACCGGCGAGTTCTTAGAAGCGGAACCGTCACTAGACGCGCAATCAGCAATGGATACATCACTCAATACGTTGTGGATGTCCGAACGGTACATCGGACAGACAAATACACCGGTAAACCCTGGTACAGCATTTGATGCTATATCCTCAACCGCTCATGCTGTGATTAGTCAAGCGCATGTGACTCGTTATCCTGGGCAAGGTACGGGTTACCGCTGGATTGAACTTACCGTGTTGGATGATTCAAGTATCGGAACTCTTTATATTATGTACTCAAAACTATTTGGGACTGCCCCAGATGAGTACGTACAAGATTATTACTTTGCCATAGATTTGTCGTCATACAACAATGGCGATCGTATCATCATTGCAGAAAATGCCACGCTATTTGAGTTAGAAAACCCAGATACAGATGCGGCGGCTATAATTGATGGGGCATCACTTAACTATACTGTTGGAGTTCCTGAGCAATATCGGCTAAATGTTACAGGTGCGACAACCGGCAATTTTATCATTACCGACACTAGCACTTTTGTCGGTGGCACGGGTGATAGCAATAGCATCGCTTATAACGCAACACCGGCGCAGGTAAAAACAGCATTGGACAATATTACTTATCCAGGTGGGCGCATCCATTGCTATGGCAGTAACTTACCTGCGGGGCCTGTGTACATTGTTATTGAAGCTCCTCTAACTGGAAATCTTTCTGGTATTATTCGGCCTTACGAAGTAGCGCCATTAGCAATCAAATCAGGATGGACAACTAATACAACGCCGGTATTGACAAACATTGCAAATGGCAATGATGCGTGGTTTAGCAGCTTGCCATCGGGGACAGTAGCGGCGTGGTTTAGCTTTATAGAGACGGGGCGCGGTTCATTTTCAGTACGTTCCGATTACAATGTGCCAATGCATTCTTTGCGATGGGGGAGTGATGGAGTGCCGCCCGGTCTAGGTGATGGCGGTTTGTGGAGTAGCACAAATACAGTTGTGCCTAATGGCATCCCAGAATCGCAGACATTGCGCATGATATTTGATCCGACAATTCTGGGTATAACTCCAAGCGAATCGGATGATTACTGGCAATCTTCACAAATTCAAACGCCCGGCTACAATCCAAACGGCAGCGAATGGCTATTGTTCCGTCGTCCGTCCATGTCGCTGAGATTGCTCGAAAACATCAACAACAGCTATACCGGCACTGTGTCTATCGGCGACTTGTCCGGCGCACTTGTGCCAGATGGTATCTGGAATAGTGTCACTACGACGCTACAAATCGGCTTAGAGCAAATCACAGTTACGCGTTCGGGCGATGTCATCACTATCACGGGCAGGGCGGCGAATGGCACATCCGCCGAATCTCACGTAATAGGCGATGTCGTTTACGTCATTGATTCAGGCGTTGCCGTAGATGCTTTCCCCCTGACGGAAATCACGTTAAAGCGCCTAAATGCAAGTCTGCCTGCTATCTACAATGCAAAGGTTTACGGCTCACGATTCCGCCAAGTACGCACGCCCGACCAGGACGCAACCTTAGCCGACTGGACACAAATAGGCGGGGATATTAGCACGAATACAGCGCAAGATGTAACGCGACCATCTCCGGCTTTTTCGCCCGGCGTACGCTATCAATGGATATTGATTGTCATTACGACAATGGAGACGCAGCCGTACCGTGCCTGTATCAATGGCATTGAAATCACTAACGATAGCAGTGTATACAACTCAAATCGGCTACTGAGCGGTGCAGATGCGGCGGATGTGATTTCCAGAGTTTTGCAAAATGGCGGCGTGCCGTCTGCGGCCATCACCGACAATGGAAGCACGTCAAGCGTGGACAATCTGACGACGGCGGCGGATTATGCGGCATCGGTGGCGTCTGACCTTGCAGAACTAACACGCACGCGAATCACCGTCAATCGTGATAGCAGTATTGACCTGGACCCCGATCCGATATTCGATGGCACAACATCCTATCCGGCTGCAATCAGCACACTAGACAACGGCGATTTGCTCGACTGGAATTTTGATTGGGACTTGAATCGTACCGTATCGCAAATCGAGTTACTCTGGAAAGATACAAACGGCATAGCGCAGGATAGCGTATTCTTTCCTACGGGCGGACCAGTGGCGGATGGGCGACGGGTACGAGTCGGGCCGTATATCTACGCCAACAGTTCAGCAGCGGCGGCAGGCGCTGAGAAGTTGTTCTATACCCGACGCGTACCGTTTGACATCTCAGCGGAAATAGCCGACATCGGGCGCACGTACCGACCGGGGCAAGTGCATACATTCACATGGCCGGTAGACTCGGAAATGTCCGCTATGTCTCGTAAAGGCGTCATCATTTCGGCGGATCACCGCATCGGTAATGGTGCATGGAAAACAGTGGTACACGCTCTGCAAATCGGCAGAACAGATAGGCGGTAACAATGGCAGGTATGCAAGGCACAGCATCAAACGACCGTAGCTCGTTGTACTATCGAAGTCAAAGACAAGCATTGCAGCGTATCCAACAACAGAGACAAGACGCACGCTATACGCGCCGCCGGTCTCAGGTTGTCGGTGCGTATGGTGGCACCGGGCAGGGCGTCGTCAATGGGGTGCGCTATCGGCTCGAAGAGCGCGGGCTATCGTTTGATGTCGGTGATACGGTGATTCTCGAAAATGCAGGCAGACCCGGCGCGGCCGTGTACGTGCCTGCTCCTAATGAAACGGTAGAAATATGACAGCAAAAACACGTGCAAATCTACGAATCAATCCGGCAACTTCAACCACATTTGCAGATACGCAAGTTTTACCGGCTGAGCAACTTCTTCACATTGCGGATTCGATGGAAATCGCGGCGGGTGGGGTAGATGTATCCGCTGCACGGTTGAGAGCGTGGGCGGCGGCGGAAGCGCTGCGCGCATCGTCCATCACACGCAACGGCAACGGTGTAATTACCAACGCAACGGTTACATGGCCGGATGATAGCGCAGGCACGCTTACCACAACGCACGGATACCCTGCTGGCAGCGTTACGCCTGATACAAGCTCGGCGGGTTGGGTGGCGTCACAGATTACGACCATCACGCACACCGACAGCAGCCAAACTGTTACAATTACAATCACACGAGACGCCAGCGCAAATCCAACTGCAATTACGATAGGAGTGACATAATGGGGCTATTCGATGGCATTGTTCGCATCGTCACCGGCAACGTTGCGCACGATGCAGCCGACAGTGGGAATCCGCTAAAAATAGGCGGTAAGGTTTCGACATCAACGCCAACAGCGGTCGCAAATGGGGACCGCGTAGATCAATGGTTCGATGAGTTCGGGCGTCCCTGGACAAATCAAGCGCTGCGCTATGGGTGGGCATATTACTATGGCGGCGGCGGCGGCACTCTTGACGGTACAGCACGCAACGACATTTTTTTTCAGCGCTCGTCAACGCCGACTTATCCACTAACCGATGTGATCACATCGGCGGCAAAGGTGCTAGATTATTTTGATACAGACGATATACTTTTTGATGCTACCCCGATTTTCTTCTATGTTCCCATCGCTGAGGCGGGGTATAGTCGATGCTCGATTATCATTCGCAATCAAACGGGCGTATCAATGGAGTTAAGAGCGTACGAGATACCGGCAAATACCAATCTGGTCAGTGTGGGGCCATTGTCCGCTTTTGCATGGAAAAACCCTGGGCCTGTATCAGACACCCCATACACTATTACAGATGATAGTTATTTTTTTATCGGCATCGGTGTATCAGATGACGACAGTGACGCCAACAGGGTAACTAGTTCGTGGACAAGCGGAGGCTTGCTGGTAAGAGTGACCCCAGCGTCAGATCCGCCAGGGGGTGGTGAGTGGGCCGTAACCATCATGAGGAGCGCATAACATGGGTCAAAAAATCGAAATACCTGCATCGTTGTTGGAGTTTGGTGGATTAAAGGTCGCTCTTGTCAGCGCTCTTAATGATGCGATTGATAGCATCGAAGTTAAACGCAAGTTAGTTAGCGGTACTTTTTTCGATGGCACGCGCACGGCAAACAACTCCTATGACCTGAGCGGTTTCGCTGGAACTCAGCTATTGTATGCACAATTCAACATCACGGCACACAGCGGAAACACCGTCATTCTGGGCCTGCAAAAACTAATGCCGGATGGGGTAACTTACACTGACATTGCCCGATGGGATGTGACAACAACGGCAAATAAATTCATCACGGCAAAAGCCGATGGCGCGGCAAGTGCTGTTGGCACACGTACAAGCCTGGGTATCTCTTCCGGCTCTGTGGTTGATGGCCCGTGGGGTGACACGTTGCGCTTTGTCGTAAATTCGTCAAACTGGGTATCCCCTGCTACCAGCATCACAGTCAAGGCGACCATTTACGCATTATGAGCAATCGAACTGTACCGGCGTATAAACGTGTGCACATCTTGGGCGATTCGTATACGCAGGGCCTATATGCCACCGCTGGCAACGAGTATAGAGCGTTACTGCTCACATCGTTGCAATCTGTAAATGCGTTAAATGCTACGGAGATATGGAGTAAATCTAGCGTAGTGGGCGGTAAGTTGGTAGATCAACTCGGCAATTTGCCCGGCGCATGGTTGTATCTAAATCGCCCGCATCTATGTTTTTTGGCACTTGGACAGAATGACCGAGGTGGCCCAACGCCTGTGAATGAATCGACATTTCGGGGCGCTGCACGAGATGTAATGGATTATGTGGTAAACTTTTTACCAAGTTACGCTGTCTTGATTGTTGTTGCCGTGCCTTTTCAACCGACATGGCCGGGCACCATTAACGGCACATATGCCGCTATCTACAATAGGATTCTCAAAGAAGAAGCGGAAGAGCGGGGCTTTTGGTTCGCTCCCAACTGGGACGATGCACAAACGCCAGCGGGAATTAGTAGTGCAGCCGATGTCATAGCGGGAGAAGCAACAACTGCGGACGGTTATCATCCGAACAATACAGGACACCAGCAGTTACACGACGCGCTGTGGGGTGATATTAGCGGCCTTGTATCACGCGCATTAAGACGCAAAACGAACGCACGAGCGCAGGCAACTGGACGCGCAGCGGCAAGCGGACGCACGGCAGCATAGCCGACGACAGGCAAACGAAAACCCCGGCGCGGTAGTGCGTCGGGGTTCGTTGTGTAACGGGTGTTACGCTTGTTTGCGTGGACAATCGTCGGCATGCAGAAGCATTTGCGTTGGTGTGCCTGATTGCTTGTGTAGCCGATTGCCTTCGTCGCCTTGCCAGTTGTAAAGCGTTTCTGGCTCGGCATATCCCCACCCCCACGCGCCACAGTAGTTGCAGCGCGTGATGGTGATCGTGGCTTCGCTTTCCGTGTCGTCTTTTTTGTTGTGGCTGAACGGCGATACGGTGAAGGTCCGCTTAAGTGGGCCGGTGCGGGGACGATTGCCCCCGCTACCGGCGTTTGGGCGGCGTCCGCCCCATGTGCTTGCCATCAAACTAAACGGCCATTTGTTTTGCCGGATAGTTTGTCCCAACTGGCGATACATACGGGGGTATCGCCACTAGGAATGATTTTTGCATTATGGTCGTAGATTCTTGCGGCTCCCCCCGTTTCTTCATG
>Ga0208161_1001050_pt1 | contig 15112 bp, 18 predicted proteins | sample CB_VirMetaG_3_FD_184538 | JGI IMG/M metagenome (GOLD analysis project Ga0208161, IMG submission 184538) | Freshwater to marine saline gradient viral communities from Chesapeake Bay - CB_1508_1S Viral MetaG (SPAdes) (version 4) | ecosystem: Environmental > Aquatic > Marine > Coastal | place: USA...
GGCCTCGGCATAACGTGGATTTTTTAAACGAGGGTATTTAGATGGGTTTTAATATTGAAATAGATTATGACACGGTAGATAATATCTTTTTAGATATTTTAAAAAATCAGTATAAGAGTCTAAAAGAAGATTTGCAAAATAGAATTGATGGTAAAGAAGCCTTTGGTATTTTTTCATCAGATAGAGAAAAAGACATTGCTAAGATTAAAAAATATTTAAAAGGATTTGAAAAAGTATTGAAGTATAATATGGTAGAAAAAGAATTTAAGGAATTTAAAAATGGCACGAATGAAGTATGAAGTAGAGTATATTCAACATATGGGTTCTGATCTTACTGTAGTGAATGCAGCAAGAGTCAGTTTTGAAAAAGAAAGTGAAGCAGAAGATTGGGAGTACCTAGATTTAGGACAAGCGTCTGGTGACTTTGTAGCTGTCTTAAATGAAAAAGATCAGAAGCTTATTAAGTATCTAGCAAAGCATAATCACTGGACACCCTTTGGTCATTGCCAAGTTACATTCCGTATCAAGGCTCCTATCTTTGTAGCCCGTCAATTGGGGAAGCATCAAGTTGGTATGGTATGGAATGAAGTGTCACGTAGGTATGTCGATAGTGAACCCGAGTTTTTTTCTATAGACATGTTCAGAGAAAAAGCAGACAATGTAAAACAAGGTAGTAAAGATGAAGCTACTATTCCATACTCTTTAGACCCTCTGCATCACTATACTCTGGAATGTTACAATAATCTACTAAAGATGGGCGTATGTCCCGAACAAGCACGTATGGTATTGCCTCAATCCATGTATACCGAATGGTACTGGACAGGTTCCTTAGCTGCTTGGGCTAGAGTATGTAAGCTACGACTTGATCCACATACACAAAAAGAGACACGAGATATTGCTCAAGTTATCTCAGATAAAATGTCAATTATATTCCCTGTATCTTGGTCAGCATTACTTGCATAATAAGGAGGGTATGCCATGGGTATTTTAAACAGCGAAACCGACCGCCTTCGCAAGCGTGTGGCCGACCTTGAAGACGCGCTTGAAAAGTTTGTAGCGGCGATGGATATGCACCTTGGGTCGAAACACGAAGACGCCTTGTGCGTCGCCGAAGATAATGCCCGCGATCTGCTGGCGCTGAGTAAGACCGATTAGGAGAGTAAAGAAAATGGATACTATTGATATTCTTAAAAAGAACATCTACGATCTACAGCTATCTTTGGTAAGGGCTTATAAAAGAATTAAAGACCTAACTAATAAAACTTCCATTGTCACTAGACAGTGGGGATATTATGAAGTTTATGATGATAAGTTAGGAGATGGCAGTGAAAAAGTTAAGCTTAAAAAACTTGTTGTCTACCCTGGTAAAAAACTTTCTATGCAGAAACATAAAAATCGTGCAGAGCTTTGGTTTTGTGCTGAAGGAGTTGCCGACGTTTACTCGCTCGACGTAAGGGGAAATATCATCGAAACTTTTAACTTGACACCGGGGGAGACGGTGACTATCCTGCCGGAAGAGTGGCACAGGCTTACTAACAATACATCTCATAAAGTGGTAATCATAGAAATTCAATATGGTAAAGAATGTGAGGAGAATGACATTGAGCGATATGTTTAATGATAGTGAAGCAAAGGAAATAGAAAATTATTGTAACGCTGTATTTGATGGATTGAGAAAAGCGAACGCTAGAGAACGAGTACAAAGTCCATATATGGATGGAAGACAAGTTAATCTTCAAGGACTAGCAGCGGAGATTTGGTTTAAGAAGAAACATAAAATTCCATATGATTTATCCATCATTGATGATAAACCAAGGTCATATCTAAATGACATTGATGTTAAAGTAAACGGAAAGATATTTGAATTAAAACAAACAGCTTACGAGAATGGCTGTTTATTTTTAAGACATGTAGATTGGTATGGTAAACCAATGAAGTTTATCGCTGATGTATATGTTCTTATTATTGGTAGCTTTCCAAACTATAAGAATGATTTATTTATAACTCGTGAAGAGTTTGTATCATTAAATCAAAAACCTAGAATGCACAAACGTATTGGAAAATACGGGTTCTTTGTAGAACAATCCGACATGCATGAAACAATTGAAGAGGCTATGCAATACAATGTCATCAGAAATAGTGAAGTCTCACCAACCATGTCCTGACTGTGGAAGCAGTGACGCCTTAGCGTACTACCCTGAAAATACTTACTGCTTTTCCTGTAAAGCACATAGACATCTAAAATCTACAGGAGAAGTAGATCATTCAATTCCAGTAACCTACATTGAAAAAGGAACCTTTAAACCTATGGCTACTGTTCAACAACAATTTAACTCTGATCGTTTAAACTTCTCTCCAATCATTGATCGTAAGATTGATGAAGATACTTGTAGAAAGTATGGAGTAAAACAAGGAACAACCAATGGAAAAGCCTGTCATGTTTATCCTTACTACGACAAGGACACAAAGGAACACATTGTAAACAAGATTAGAATTGTAGATACAAAAGAGTTCTTTTCAGAAGGAGAGAAGCACAAAAAGACAGGGCTGTTTGGTCAACATCTTTTCTCGGAAGGTGGTAAGTTTATTACAATTACAGAAGGAGAACTTGATTGCCTTGCTGCTTATCAAATGATGGGTAGTAAATGGCCTGTCATCTCTATACGAAATGGAGCAGCATCTGCTCTTAATGAAATTAAGTACAATCTAGATTATCTAGAATCATTCCAACATGTCGTACTTTGTTTCGATAATGATGAGCCTGGAATAAAGGCAATAAGAGAAATAGCTAATCTTCTTGAGCCTGGGCGTTGTAAGATCATGCATCTATCAAAGAAGGATGCCTGTGAATATCTGATGCATGGACAGACACAAAAGTTTGTACAGGACTTTTGGAATGCTAGAACCTATACACCAGAAGGTATTCTATGTGGACCTGATATTGAAAAGATTCTATTCTCTGAGGAGAAGATTGAAAGCTATCCGTATCCTTGGAACAGTTTGAATAGCATGACCTATGGTATGCGTAGAGGTGAGCTTGTTCTTGTGACAGCCGGTAGCGGTATTGGTAAGTCAAGTGTTATGCGTGAACTTGCACATTATCTAATGAAGACTGCTAATGAAAAAGTAGGCTGCTTGTTTCTTGAAGAGTCTGTACGTAAGACTAGTGATGGTATTCTATCTATTGAAGCTGATAAGAAGTTTCATATACCAGCATCTGAGCAAAACGTTTGGACACAGGAAGATCGTAAACAAGCATATGAAGATATGAACAGACTAGAGAATGCTGTGTTCTGGAACCACTTTGGTTCGACAAGTTTAGATAATCTACTTAGCCGTATTAGATATATGGCAAAGGGACTAGACTGTAAGTACATTATTCTAGATCATATTTCAATTGTTGTATATGATTTAGGTGATGAACGTAAAGCAATTGATACGGCTATGTTGAAGCTTCGTACACTTGTACAGGAGTTGAATATCCATCTCATGGTTGTCTGTCATCTTAGCAGACCTAGCGGTACAGGGCATGAAGAAGGCGCATCTGTAAGCCTCAAGGAGCTACGAGGAAGCCATAGTCTAGCACAATTGCCTGACATGATCTTCGCACTTGAACGTAACAACCAAGCGGTAAGTGAACAGGAACGTAGCCGTACTCTAATTCGTATTTTGAAGAACCGTTTCTCCGGTGAAACAGGACCAGTAACTATGCTTCTATGGAACAAGAACAATGGGCGTTTGACAGAGGTGCCAATTGATGATAGTAGTATTCCAGAGAATGTAGATGGTCTAGGAGAACTTCACGATGATAGAGAATTTGATTAATGATAGAAGGGTTGTTGTATTTGATATTGAAACTGATGGGCTTCTAGATACCGTATCAACAATTTTTTGCATCGTTTGCAAAGAGTACCCATCAAAAACAACGACCGTGTTTCGTGGTGACGAGTGTTATAAGGAGTTTCTTGAATACGTAAATACCGATACAGTTCTGGTTGGTCATAACATTCTAAGCTATGATCTACCAGTTCTTTCAAAGCTTCTTAAATACAAACACCCAATCTCTAAAACTCTAGATACTCTGTTACTATCTCAACTACGTTTTCCATTGATTGAGACAGGACACTCTCTAGCATCTTGGGGAACACGACTAAATTTTCCAAAGATGGATCAACCATCATTTACGCATCTATCTGAAGAAATGGTTGAGTATTGTATTCGGGATGTTGATCTTACGTACAAAGTTTTTGATCTTCTCATAACAGACAAGATGAAGAAGTATTCAGATGATTGTGTTCTACGTGAACATAGGTTTCGTTATCTGATGGATCAACAAGAGCGTACTGGTTTCTACTTTGATCTACCTTACGCTACTGAGTTTCTAGCAATTCTAACAGACAAGTATCTTGAGATTGAACGTAATCTACAGAAAATCTTTCCTCCAACTATTATTGAAATGAATAGTTATTGGTGGGAAGATGATAACGGTAATCTTTGGAAAACCAAAAAGGAAGCACTAGACAGTGGCGTTAAGAACGTTGTTCCTGGTAAGTTGAAGACAAAAGAAATACCGTTTAATCCTGGATCAAGACAACAGATAGCAGAACGTTTGATAGAAAAAGGATGGAAGCCAAAGGAAAAAACAGAGAAAGGACATATCATTGTAAATGAAACTGTTCTTGAATCTGTTGATATACCAGAGGCTCAAGCAATTAAAGAATACCTTTTGCTTCAAAAACGTGTAGCTCAAGTCAAGTCTTGGATTAAGTTCTGTGATCCTGTTACATCAAGAGTACATGGTAGAGTTATGACACTTGGTACTGTATCAACTAGATGCAGTCACAATGATCCTAACGTTGCTCAAACTCCTGCTTCATACTCTCCTTATGGAAAGGAATGCAGAACTTGCTGGACTGTGGAAAACAAAAAAGATTACAGATTACTTGGTTGTGATGCTTCTCAACTTGAACTTCGTATTCTAGCTCACTACATGAAGGATGAAGATTACATAAAAGAAATTCTACACGGTGATATTCATACAGCTAATCAAAGAATGGCTGGATTGGAAACCCGTGACCAAGCAAAAACATTTATCTATGCTCTGATCTATGGTGCTGGTCCAGCTAAGATTGCTAGTATCATTGGACAATCTAAAGCCAAAGGAAAGCTGATCAGAGATAAGTTTCTCTCCAACGTACCGTCGCTCAACAAAGTGTTGACAAGCGTGAACGACTGTGCTACAAGGACGGGAAGGCTGCGAGGCTTGGATGGTAGGTATCTTCAAGTTCGTAGTTTACATGCCGCTCTGAATGTGTTAATTCAAGGTGGTGGAGCAATCGTTTGTAAAGAATGGTTGATCCAAATTATGAAAGAAGTGTATAGACTAAAAATAGACGCCAGACCTGTTGCAAACATTCATGATGAAATTCAGTTTGAGGTTCATAAGGATCAAGCTGACATTCTTGGAGAGGTAACAAAGACGGCAATGAAGAATGTGGAGTCTGTTTTAAATTTAAATTGTCCACTTGACAGTGATTTTAAAATAGGCTATACATGGGCAGAAACGCATTAAACCAAAGGAGATATTATGATTATGCGTACTAATGAAGACCGACTACTGACAGCTTTACGTAAGCGTATGCGAGTTACTCGTAAGACTGCTATTGAGAATGGCTGGTGCGAGAACCTCACCGCCACTATTTCAGACCTTCGTAGAAAAGGGTTTGACATTCATACAAAGACTAACTATACAGAAGATGGTAAGTCTTATACCCGATACAGTCTCGTATCGGAACCACTAGAAAATCTATCAAACGTAATCTAACAACTTTATCATTCATATAGGAGTAAATGAACTATGGCTGTTGTAAAAGGCAAATCACACTGGGCTAAACTTGATCGTGCAGTAAATGCATTTGATCCTTCTAAACCTCGCTGGTCTATTGATCTTCAACTAGACAAGGAAGGTATTAAGCAAATGAAGGAACTTGGTATTCCTGTAAAGAACAAGGACGATGATCGTGGAGACTTCGTTACTTTTCAAAAGGACCAGTTCTTATCCAATGGACAAGAGCTTCCAAAGCCTCGTGTTCTTGATGCTAAGAAGAACGATATTTCCGGTACACTAATTGGCAACGGTTCTATCGTTAAAGTATCCTTCTATCCAAAGGAATGGAAGTATGCTAATCGTACCGGAGTACGTGGCGTATTAAAGGATGTACAGGTCATTGAACTTGTAGAGTATGCTCGTAAGGACGAGTTTGAAGAGGAAGATGGGTACGTTTCATCTACTCCTAATGTAGCTCAGAAAGTAGATTCTGTCGAAGATACTTTAGAGTTTGACTAAGAGAATACGGAAGGGGCATTATCGTAATGGGTAAACTTGATAATCTAGTTTCAGATATTGGAAGAATATTCAAAGAAGGTAAGCAACCTTCTGAGAAGGATTTGAAACAGTTTACTGATGATGTCTCTTCCGTTATTCGTAAGTCGTTTGAAACGAGAGATGTAGCTCCAGAAGAGGCAATTAGATTTTCCAGTATAGGAAAGCCTGACAGGATGTTGTGGTACATTAACAACAAGCCTGAGATTGCAGAGGAGCTACATCTTTCAACTCGTATTAAGTTTATGTATGGTGACTTGATTGAACAGCTTCTCGTTCTGTTAATCAAGACTGCTGGATACGAGGTAACTGATCAACAAAAAGAGATAAACATTGATGGAGCTAAAGGACATACCGATGGTCGAGTTAATGGTGTTGTTGTTGATTATAAATCTGCCTCTCCACATTCATTCAATAAATTTCTTAGTGGCGCTATTTTTACAGACGATCCATTTGGCTATGTTGCTCAGTTATCAGGATATGCAGATGGAGAAGATGAAGCGGCTTGGATCGTAGCTAATAAAGTAACAGGACATATTCATGTTCTAACTCTTGATAGTCTTGAAATGATAGACTTCAAAGAAAGACTATCTCATGTACGTTCTGTTATTAAAAACGATACTCCACCAGAGAGATGCTACGAAGACAAACCAGAAGGGCAGTCAGGAAACAGAGTGTTGGCTATTGGCTGTATGTACTGCGACTACAAAGATGACTGCTGGAAGGATGCAAACGAAGGTAAAGGATTACGAAAGTTTGTATATTCAAATGGTCCTAAGTTCTTTACAAAAATAGAGAAAGAGCCTAAAGTAGAAGAAGTGCCTTTATAAATGAATAACTACAGAAGTAAAGCAGAACAGTTTTTTGCAGAGTACCTTGAAACAAATTCTATTAAATTTGAATACGAAAATTTTAGTATTCCTTATGTTATTACTAAACATTATTATCCAGATTTTTTTATTGCTGATTATAATTTCTTTGTTGAATATAAGGGATACTTCAAACCCTCAGATAGAGGTAAACATTTACTATTTAAACAACAACATCCTAACATAGACATTAGATTTGTTTTTCAAAATGCGAGGAATAAGATAAACAAAAAATCCAAAACAACTTATGGCGATTGGTGCGATAGACATGGATTTATATGGGCAGAAGGAACCATACCTAAATCATGGCTACGAAAAAACAAAAAATTGAAACACTAATTAGCTATAAAAATGAATACGTTAGTAGCGATTCATTATTAGATCAATATTTTTCTTCCGTAACTAGCGTAAGCAATGTTATTCTTAATCCTGTAGATGATGACAAAGAAGAGTCATCTCCAGAAAGATTATTATTTCTCGCTGTTATCTATCAAGCAATCCTAGACGTAAGCCGTGAAGAATTACCGGATGAGTCTGATCTTATCAAACGCCAGCGACGGGAAGCCATAAGCTGGTTCTTCGATGAAAAATATATTGACGATCTTGACGAGATTTGCTATCTAGCCGGTATCAATTCTAGATGGCTTGTCAGAATTGTTAAACAAATCGTAGACGGTGAATTAGAGTTTGACCGTAAGCGTATTAACGTTCTTATCAATTCAACAAACACATAAGGAATAAAGAAATGTATGGTGTTCAATTGTCTTTGTTTGACGATGAAGAACCTTGGAATGAAGGTTCTGACAATGTAAACTCTCCATCACATTATAACAAAGGATTAGTAGAATGTATTGACGCCATTCAATCTGCTACTGATGATGGATTTGAGTATTATCTACAAGGTAATATCATTAAGTATTTATGGCGTTACCGTCATAAGAATGGTGTAGAAGATTTAAGAAAAGCAAAATGGTACCTAAACAAGTTAATTGAAATCAAGGAGAAGCCTCTATGTACGGACCAGAAGTAAAAGCATGTGATGATCTTCATGCTCAAAAATACAGACTACCTAATGAAAGTTTTGAAGAGGCTATGCACCGTGTCGCAGGAGCTTTAAGCGATGATGAAGAACATTTCAACGACCTTAAACAAATTCTTAAAGACATGCGTTTCATGCCAGCGGGACGCATTCAGTCGGCTATGGGAAGCCCCAAGAACGTTACAGCATACAATTGTTTTGTTTCTGGTACGATTGACGACTCAATGGAAAGCATTATGGAAAGAGCTTCCCAAGCCGCTGAGACTATGCGTAGAGGTGGTGGAATTGGTTATGACTTTAGCCACATTCGCCCTAGCGGTGATCGTATTGTATCCCTTGACTCTCATGCTTCTGGCCCTGTATCATTCATGCATATCTTTGATGCAATATGTAGGACGATTGTTTCGGCGGGACACAGGCGCGGAGCAATGATGGGTGTTCTACGTGTAGATCATCCAGATATTGAAAGCTTTATTCGCGCTAAACAAAATGACAACTCACTAACCAACTTCAACATCTCTGTAGGCGTAACAGACGAGTTTATGGATTGTGTTATTAAACAAAAGCCATTTGAGCTAAAGTTCAATGGTAGGGTTTATAAACATATCAACGCCAATGCTCTTTGGAATGAGATTATGCGAGCCAACTGGGATTGGGCAGAACCTGGAGTTCTGTTTATTGATCGTATCAACGATGATAATCCCTTGAGCTACATTGAAACTATTGAAGCAACTAATCCTTGTGGTGAGCAGCCACTTCCACCATTTGGTGCATGCCTACTTGGTAGTTTTAATCTTGTTAAATATGCATCTACCAACAGAGTTGGTAGTGATATAAAGTTTACATTTGACTTTAATAAACTACGTGAGGATGTTCCAATTGTTGTCCGTGCAATGGATAACGTTATTGATCGTACTCAATATCCTCTGAATGAACAGGAGAAGGAAGCTAAGAACAAGAGGCGTATGGGTCTAGGTGTTACAGGTGTAGGAAATGTTATTGCTCTTATGGAACTACGATATGGTGAGAAGGAATCTCTTAGCTTTATTCGTAAGGTTCTAAAGACAATCTGTTATGCTGCATATGAAGCTAGTTCTGACCTTGCAAAGGAGAAAGGATCGTTTCCATTCTTTGATAAGGAAAAGTACATATCCTCTGGCTTTGTCTCTCGTCTTCCAGAAGACTTAATTGAAAAGATCAAGAAGCAAGGTATGCGTAACAGCCATCTTATGTCTATTGCTCCTACCGGCACTATCAGCTTCTGTGCAGATAACATCTCAAGTGGACTGGAGCCTGTCTTTGCACATGAGCTTGATCGTACAGTCCTTACAGAAACAGGACATACCATCGTTAAACTAAAGGATTATGTGTGGAATAAGTATGGTATTCGTTCACAAACTACGGACAATCTCAGTGTAGACAATCATCTTGATATGCAGATAGCAGCACAACCCTTCATTGACAGTGCTATTTCAAAGACTATCAACGTAGGTGATGCTGTAACGTTTGAAGAATTTAAGAATATCTATACCAATGCTTGGAAAGGAAAGCTCAAGGGTGTAACAACCTTTAGGCTTGCTGGTAAACGGTATGGCATTCTTAATAAGATTGACGCCCCTATCAAAGATGAACAAGAAGGGGCAGCTTGTTTCTACGATCCAGAAACAGGTAAAAAGGAATGTGATTTATAAGTAAAAAAGATTTAAAGGTTTTAAAGATAGGCTGTACGATAATTTTTATTGTATGGTCTATCTTTTTAACGAGCATTCTTAACCATAGATGCACCAAAATACAGTCCTACGATAGCGGAAAGAAGGTGAGTATCAAGTGGTGTAATCACTAAGCCCGTTAAAGCTTGCCATTTAATTGCTTCCTTTCCTTCTGTAAAGAAAAGGAAACCTGGGTTCCATTCTGTATAACCAATGTTAACAGGAATATCAGGCCAAAATACTGCTACAATCTTAGGCCAAACAATAATTGCAAACACAGCAGAGATGGCAATGATGCGGCGAGTAACCTGAAAGCCTTTGCTTTCGTATTTACGTGCATCATTGATAGCCTTGCGTTGAGCGGATAGTCCGGTAATTGCTCTATCAAATGCTTGCTGTTTTGCTTCTTGACTTCTGCTCCACATTGTCATAAGACCAGACATAAGACCAGAGCCTAGCATTGTTATAAGTTCAAAAGGTATGCCCATACTAATCGGTTTCCTCTGTTGCGTAAATATCCAAGAGATTCCGTCTATAAAGGGAAAGAACGGTATAAAGCCTACTGACTGAGATGCTTCCCATGATGTAATTGTCTGTTCTCCCTTCTTCGTTAAATAGTACTACCATAGCTCCTGTTATTTTCTTGTCGTTTCTGACACTCTCTAGAACATCGTCTAGGTTCTTTAACACAAAGCCATGTATATCGTCTATTTCCTTTTCGGATAACTCTTGATCATCTTGTACTGTTAGTAAGCTTTTTTTAAAAGGGATTACATTATCTATTTTATCATCCATATTTTTTATTCACCATACAGAGATTTAAAATCTGGTTTTATCGTATAGTTAGACCCTCTAAACAACGAAGGGGCTACACCTTCTCCATAAACAAATATATCCATATCAACCTCATTCTCTCTGTTTAGCAAAGCCTCAAAGTCTTGAGACAAGGCTAATAGCTCACCAGTTGTATAGAATATATCTTCTTCCTTTGTCTTTGGATTTAGAATACCAATCTTAATCCATTTCTTCTTTCCATACATATCGACTTCATCAAGGTCTTCTGGAACACCTTCATGGCAGCAGTCCATACCAAAGATATGAAACTCTCTGAAGCCTAGTGTATGTCCGATACCAATTGTACGCATTGCAGAGCAAGTACCGCCAGTAATAAGTTCTTGATCCTGTAACTCTTGCATGTCAATAAGAGCGTTTGTGTAAGCATGCCAGCCAATAATGTTAGCCCCTTTCTCAACAAGATACTTTGTAACATCAATGTTAGTCATGCTTGCGACAAAGTACTTTACCTTTGGATGAGGATCAGCTAACAATTCTCTACGAACAATACCGTGCGTAGATGTTCCGTCAAATGGACGAGGGTCAAGAATAACGCAACCCCAAGGAATGATACCATTCTCAATCAATGTATTATGAGAATGCTTAACACAGAAAACCTTTGCTCCGTTCTTCTGAAGTTCCTTAATCTTATCTAGATTTTTAACAAGAGAAGGACCAGCAGAAGCTAAGACAAGTTTACCATGATGCCAGTGGCAACGCTGTACCATGTTATCATTGAACAACTTCATGTTTTCACGAACGTTGTTTTGAATGTTATCAGGAGGTACACAATCTCTTGGATTAACTTGAACAGGAACCTTGTGTGTATCTGGTGGATTTGGAAGGCTAAGATCATTCAGAACAACAGCAAGGTTTACATGTCCACCACCGGCTACTCTATCACCAGTAGAGATGATGAACCTACGTTGTTCACCTGTACGATCAGTACCACCTAGTTCCTTATAAATATCGTTGACGCCTAAAAACTCTGTAGGCATTTTTCCTTGTTCATCTTCTGTATAATAATCATCCAGAACGATGACAGGAATGTTCTTACAAAGCTCATAGTCACTACGTACAGTTTCAGTAGAATGTCCACCATCAATGAAAACAAAGTCAGGCTTTACATTATACATATTACAAATGCTAGGATCGTTTAGAATACTTAACTTACTTTTTGAGTCGCCCTTCATTAGATAAAATGTTAAAGTCTTATTTATCTTTGCGTACTCTTTAGCAAGATCAGTTAGCTTTAGTTCAACAGACTTCTTTGTATAATGCTTCTTTACATTAAACTCTTCCTTATCTGTTTCATCCGTAGCGTCTTCAAATAGATCAATACCAGTGTAGTGAACAGTGTCGTTAGCCTCAAAGGCAGATTGGATCATTGCACAAGCTGTATCGCCATTCCATGTACCAATCTCTAGAATGTTCTTGCGCTTATAATGTTTGACCATAGCACACAGATCAACATACCTACGTGCCTTGAAGTTTGGATTATTTCCAGAGCCGTACTTCTTGTTACCCTTTAGATGAACAATATGATTACCTAGAGGAGATAAATCAAAAGCATCTAGTCCTTCACAGTTCGGTGTAAGATCATGTGTAACCATGCCATGAGCTTCATGTAGAATGCGAAGACGATCAAACACATAGTTATCAGCAAAGCATTGTAGCTTTAGAACCTCGTCTGAATTATAGTAGTTAACATAATCAGTCATGAAGACTTCTACTATGCCAGGATTGATATTATAGCCAATAAGAGAAGAACATGTGGCATAGGCATTCTTACGGCCTAGATAGACTATATCAGCCTCATCGTTAAATGTCTGGCTTAACAACTCTTCTGTAATAGGCTCATACGTTACACTGTCTGCATCCAACCAAATCAACCACTGTGCATTTCCACCATCACGGTCTAGAAGATAATTCATAGCCATGTGTTGAGCGTATACCTTGTGGCTAAACTTCACGGCATCTTGATAGAAGTTATACGTATTCTTTCCAGCCTTACCATCAAACTGTTTGTTACGTTCCTTAAATTCAATTAGCCGGTCATTGTCTAGTAGATCAAAGTAATGAATGTTATCGGCTTTAGGCGCGTTGTCTGGTAGAGGATAACCATCACAATAACAAAGAAGTTGAATATCCTTTGGCCAATATTCAATGAAGCTATTTAGAAAACGTTCACCGTATACATCCCAACTTTTAACTGGAAAGGATGTAACAATCGTGTATTTATTTGACATTTATTGATTAGTCCATTAAATGGTTGATGATAAAATTCTTTGGAATTGATTGTAGATAGTCAATCCAAACCTCTCCAAAGTCACAGTCCTTGTATTCCTCAAACCAAGGTCCACCCTTTGTAAAGTGAATAGCCTTTGGCTTCTTTCCGTTGTTGGTTACACCAGGAACAAAGTTCCACTCTTCTGGTAAAGGACCAATGGCTTCATCTTTAGTCCATTTAAACTTATGAAGATGGGAACCGTTAGAATTATTTACTGTGATATGATCTAGTTTCTGTACATCAGGATGGCTCAGATTGAACATCATTAATGATGACCAAAGCTTCTTTGTGTAACGAGTTTGTAAAACGTTATCCATTTTGTATCGTTCTTTTTCATCTGGAATCCAGTTAAACTTTACACACATTACAGAATAACGATCATCAGCTAATTCAAATAGCTTTTTGATGTTTTCAAGAAACACAACATCGCCATCAACAAAGATAGCCCAGCCATCCTTTCCTTGTTGCCTACAGATTTCAGGTACTAGAAATCTACTAAAGGAAAACTCAGTAGAGAAAGGCTTACTGTCGATAGTATCGAAGTACTGTCCAGTCTCTGAAATAAAAGCTTTACGATAGTAGAGTTTTTGTTGTTGAAGGTTTTTCTTATTGATAAAGTCTACCGATACATTATCGTCACCTACTTTTAGATTTGAGATAATGCTGTATTTGCAGACAATAGAAGCCAGGGCTTCACGAGGGTCATAACCCACGAAGACATGCTTGTTTGACATTTTGATTATGTATATTAAATTTAAGTTGTTAAAGACAGTAACGTAATATTATAAGGTATAAGGATTATATGCAAATATTAATTTTAATCTCTTGTAAGAAGTCCTAGCCTACGTAGAGTAGCCTCCTCTGCCATTGGCCGTGCATTCTTTCTTAGGCTACGCATGGCTACACCCCTATCTGTTTGACCCAGAAGTTCTGTAGCAATTCTATTTCTTAGGGCTTCACTTTGAATATTAATAATTAAGTCTGGACGTTTTTCAGTTGCAGCCTCTCTATTAAGATCAGCTATTTCTTTATAAATATCCCGAACAATATCAGTTTGTTTTTTATAGTTTGACATATCACCCTTAGTATATTCCAGGTTAGCTAGATTGATATGCTTTGCAAGTTGTGAATAATAGTAATCTTGAATACCCTTTGTTTCACCTTGTAAGAATTTATAATATTGCCGTTGTTGCCTAGCTTCTGCAACAGACTTAGGAGTAAAGCCAAAAGCTTTAGCAAGGTTTTCAAGTGTTCCAATTTCTTTAGAAGGCATTAATACTCTGCCTTGAGTTGTACGTACTGGTTTATCAAGGAATTGAGTAGCGGCTGCATCGTAGGCATTTCTAAAACCAACAGGTATAAAAGCAGTTGCAAACTCAGCAGCATTAAATTCTTTTTGGTTTAGTGCTTCTAATGCCCTACTAGCGGCATCAATAACAACGCTTCCAGTTGGTCCATATGCAACGGATAGATCACCAGCCATAAGATCAAATGGAATAACTTCACCAACACCTACACGGCGTCTAAGGTCAATGCCGGTAAGCTGTCCAAATACACCGCTCATTAAGATGTCGTTAGCTACGCCTGTAATTCCAATGCTAGCTAAGGTCTGTCTCATTCCGGTTTCAAGATCAAACTCATAGTCACTTACTTTTTTAGACAGCATTTGGAGAAGTTGTTTCATATTCTCCATCCAAGGAAGTCCCATAGCTCCTGCAAAGAAAAGCATACTTAGAACCATAGAACCTAGTAATGCGCTTCCTAGTTTCTTGTCTACTTTTGCAATTGATAGTGCTTGAGCATACAAACCAACATAGTTAATAACATAAGGCATAAACTGTGTAGCAACATTCAAAAATCCGTTATGGAATAGCTCTGGCCTGTTTTCCTTACTAATTAGAAACTGTGTCTTCATAACCATCATTTCAGCGGCTTGAGTTGGAGTTGTCTTACGAGTAGAATACACAGTGTATTTTGAATAATCATCAA
>Ga0208161_1001052_pt1 | contig 15105 bp, 18 predicted proteins | sample CB_VirMetaG_3_FD_184538 | JGI IMG/M metagenome (GOLD analysis project Ga0208161, IMG submission 184538) | Freshwater to marine saline gradient viral communities from Chesapeake Bay - CB_1508_1S Viral MetaG (SPAdes) (version 4) | ecosystem: Environmental > Aquatic > Marine > Coastal | place: USA...
TGTCATACCAAAGCATGTTGGGATAGGTTGTCGTTGGCTCACCAGTGTAAGCCGTCCCAGCGCCATCAGTCGTCTGCAAGGATGCCAGCGAGATCAGGATGTCGTTAAGATCAACGCGCGCCGTAGCCGCAGAAACGTCCTCAATCCGTAGATTTGATGGTTTTGCCATTAGTCATGCTCCACATAGGCGGTCAGGGAGAGGATGGACGGCGTCACGCCCTGCGCCAGTGATTTCAAGACCACCTTATACTTGAAAGCGCGCGCAGATACAGTAGCCGATTTGATGCGCCGCCAATCGCTCCAAGTCGGCGTGCCAGCCGGATCATCATCAGTGGTCGCAATATACCATTCAACCGTGTGGTCGGCTTGCTGCACATCAGCGCCAGTCCAGTTGTCCCATGTGCCAGTCCATGTATCCCATGTCCCGGTCATGTTGTCCCAAGTGTCGCCGCCAGAGTTAAAACGCCGAACATCAACAGCTACAAATGTGCGAGCGCGCTTGACGCTTCCGATGTCAATGTAATCGGGGATTTCGTATTCGCCCGTCAGATTACTGCCAGACAATCGCAACTCGCTGTCCACGATAGTCGTGTTGGTCTTTGTCCCAGCGAATGTGTTGTCGAGTTCCGTCAGCGTGGTCGTATAGGAGCGAAGATAGGCGTCTGGCACGATGATCGAACTGTAATCCTGCGACGGCTGGCCAGTCTTGTCATAGGCGCGGATCATGTAGGTGCCAGACATGGCAGGCCCGGTTGCCGATGTAGCTGGCCGCGACACCTTCTCGGTGTATGTCGTTGCATTCGACCAAGTTGCGCTGCCATCGGTTTTGATCGAGTGGCGCACCTTGAAAAACGACAGCGCTTGATCGTCAACAGCATCCCAATCAAGCAGGATTTGATCTTCAAGAACGTGCGCGTCAAATGCGGTCACGTTGTCCACATCCAGAACGACTGGCGTGACAAACACGCTTTGCTGCGTGAACGGCCCCTTGACGCCAAGCGCGTTAATGGCGCGCGCTCGAACGTCATAAGTCACGCCAGCCTCAACGCCGGGGATTTGATATGCGCCCACCTGCCCCGATCCGATAGCGCGATAGGTGCTTTCGGCAGACTTCTTGAACTCGACCTCAACGCGATCAACGCGCTGGAAACCGCCGGAACTGACGGTCACGTTGATGAGGTTAATCAACTGCTCGTTGGCAAGCGTGAAGCCAGAGGTTACAGCGAGGCCGAGCGCAGGCACATCTGAGAATGGCAGCAAGGATGTGTTATTGCTAATGATGGCGGTCTCTTCCGCGTTCCAATCAAACGCCGCCTCGCTGGTCTCGCGCAGCGTTAGCGTCACGCGCAGATCGCCAGCTTCAGCCGCGCCGAACGACCAGCCGACCACCTCGAACTCTTTTTCATCCCAATCGGGGCCGTAGCGCGGGTTGGTGAATGCGATAATTTCGCCGACCTCTACGTCAAAGGCGTTGAGGCCGAAGTCAGCGGTCAGCGTTATCTGCTCGCGCCCACGGAACAGCGTCATCTTGGCAAGCCGCTGGGCGGTCGCAGAACTGGTCGTGAACGGCAGAGCCAGATCGAGCATTGTCTGCTCGCCGCCGTCCTCGGCCTCGAACGTGGAACTTGTGATCGGCGGATAGTCGGTCGTGATCCAGCGCGCGTCTGGCTTTTGGGCCGATGGTGCTTCGTTGAAAGTGCCTTGCACGCCGTTGAACTGATCTTGCAGGTTGACGCGCGTGGACAGGTTGATCGGCCCGCGCAGATCGTCCAGCGTCAACACCTTGGTCGGCGCAACATAGTCACCGACGACCAGCTTCCAGTTGCCAGCGCCCCAGAACAGCGACCCAGCGCAGGCGGTCATCATGCTTTGCAGCACATCGCCATGCTGCTGATCTGCCCGCACAACGCCATTGATCGTGTAACGTTTCTCAGTTCCGCCACCATCAAGGCTGACATTCTCATCCGAAATGTTTGCAGCCGCAGAGAAAGCCGTGTTGTCAATCGCGGTGTCGTTCAGCCCATACTTGCTGACGATGTAGTCGCGCACGCAGAGCGCTGCGTTGTTGCTCCAAGCGGTCGTGCTGGTGCGCGGGTCAAAAACCTTCTTACCGCGCACGACAGCGGTGATGAGCGGCAGACCATTGGCAAACACATCTTGGTCGTATTCGTGGCGCACATAGATGTAGGCGATGCCACGGCCACGGAAATTGCTGTCAATCTGCGCGCTCTCGGCCAGAAGATCGGCGTCAGCAGTTTGGTTGTCAGTGCCGAGGTGCTTCTTGATCCTGATCTTGCTGTTCCACGGCTCAGATGTGACGAAGCCATTGCCGTCAAGCGTCACCACCTCATCGTTAATGTAGATGTCGCTGATCGCGTCAACCTCATGCCCAGCAAGCACGATGATCTGATGAAGGAACTTGTTATTCTCGCCAGTAGTCTCGTAATAGGTGATCGTCCCGCCTTTGCGCACCTCGCCGTAAACAAACTCAAACGGCGAGATCGGGTCTTTGGCGTTGACGAGCAGGCCCCGCGAAGAAAGATCCCCGAATGACGGCTTGGGAGAAAGCGCAGAGATTGCCCAAGATGTGACCAGGCTGACGCCGACATAGACAGCCGCAGTCGCCAGAAAAGCTGCCGTTCCGCCAGCAGCCATTGCGCTTGGGAATAGAACTGTCGCAATAGTAACAGGATCACGCGGCGCTCGATCCCAGTCGCGGTGCCGCAGGACGTTGTATGGCATCTTGGTCATTTAGGCATCCACGCTTTGTCGATTTCGTCCAAGGGCGAATATACCACACCAGCGCGAGAAAGGAACGCCGCCTTGGTGCCGACGCAGATGCCCAAGGCATAGCCGATCAACCACCGCTCAATCCGCTTTGTTGCCACAAGCGCGCCACGCGGCGGAACGTGATGAACCGCTTGCAGCTTGCGCTCGATAGCTTCGTCAAATGTCTGCGCCTTGAACTTCTCGCGCATCCGGCTTGGTAGCATCGGATCGTCGCCTGCCATGTATTCACCGACCCAATCATCCGCATAGCCAAAGCCGTGATAGTGCTTAAAGGCTGTATTGCTGAAGATCAGGCAGTCGTGCTGGCCCCAGCGGAAAGGCTTAGAGCGCACCGACCTGATGTAGCTGTTTAGGCGCTGGCTCGGCCCCATATGATGTCCGCATCTTGGATTGCGCCGACGTAATCAAAGAACGTATCAGCGGCGAATTGCTCGTTGTTGCGAGACTTCTGTATCTCGCTCGTATAGCGCAGGTTGCTGGCCTTCTCGGTCTCGACCAGCTTACTGTCAATCGTCGTGGCGATGATGCTGGTTTCGCCGCTGTCCTCAATCGGCATCGTGTTGATCTGGCCGCTAAAAACCTCGACCACATCCGCCACGTTGACCGCGCCGAAATAGACCCGGCAGACGCGCCGCTGATACGGCTCTTGCAGCGCCAGAGACACCACTTCGCCAGCAATGCCGCTCAGGCTGATCGTGATTGCCTTGGCCGACAGATCAGCCACCTCGGCCAGACCTTCTATGTTCAGAAGCGTGCCAGCGCCGACATAGGTCTCGATGCCAATCGTGCGGTCGCCATAGCCCGTCCAGAGCCGTACAGCGCCGCTGTCAAGCAGCAACTCAACTGCGTAGAAGGGCTGCACCTCTGGCTGCGCCAAGGCCGTCAGGAGGGCCGCAGGGACAGTCCTAGACATTAGATCGCCTCCATCGCGCCGAAGGTGATGCCGTATTTGGCAATCTCATTCGATGACCAGCTTGTTTCGTTGCTGGAAAGCCGGAACACGCCGACTGTGTTTGACAAAACAGCACTGACCGCCGACCGATCAACGCGCAGCGCAGGCCAAATTTCAAGATTGGCCGCCGATCCTGTCCCGGTGTAATCAACCAGAACCTTGTGCAGTGTGGCGCTTGATGCGCTACCAAGCTGGATATAGTCGCCAGCAAGCAAGGTCTGACCTGCCGTGACCGTAGCGCTGACAGTGTTGTCGCCAGCCGACCCCGTGATGGTTGCTGCCGTTGCAGTGCCGCGCAGTGAACAGCCGCGCGGATCGCCAAGCAGGAACGTTCCGAAGCGACCGCGCATCGACATCAAGAACGCGATCCACGTTTCAGCCTTGCTGCGATCCATCGCTGGCAAGCTAATGTCGGCCTGCCACATTTGACCTTGGTAAGCGTGCGCCTGCCCAGAAAAGGTAAACGGCGATTGACTGTAGGCCACAGCGTTGATTGCGCGCATCTCCACGTTTCGGATGCCCGTGATCGTCGGCAGGGTGCGAGGATACGAAATTGCCATCAGCTAAACGCCCTTCCATAAGAGCCGCCACGCCGCTTGGCATCCACCACAGCAGCCTTCGCGCTTTCCGCGATCTGCGGCATCAGTTGCTTGATCTCGGTGCGAACAGTTTGCTGCACGCCCGTGCTGACGTTGATCGTTTGGTTGACAACAACAGCGCCGCCACCGCCAACAGCGTTCTGCGCCTGCGCCACGCTCAAGACCCGACCAGCCGTTTGCGGCACGAACAGTTCGCGGCCATGCTCGCCGACTTCATATGCGCCGCCAGCTTGCACAGATCGCCCAGATGCAGCACCGACAACAGGCGCAGCAGATGGGAAACCTATCGCCCCAGTGATTGCTCCTACCAACCGCTGCACGACAAGCACGCGGAACAACTCTTTAATGATAGAAGCCGCCATGCTTTTGAAGGCATCCTGCGCCGACATCGTGCCGTCAACCATCGACATAAAAGCATCTTCCATGCTGCTTTCGACCAACTGCATGGTGCTTTGCAGGTTCTCAACATTGAAGCCAAGTTGCTGCAAGGCAGGAGATGCTTTGATCATTTCAGCGAGCATCTTTTCATATTGCTCGGCTGCGGTCATTGCCGCATCGCCAGCATCGCGCGTTGCCGCGCCGACTGCTTTAACCGGGTTCAAGATGCCGCTGGCCGCTGTGGCTGCTGCGATATATTCCTCGCGCAGTTCTGCGGCGCGCTCGCGGGCGTCCAACGCCTCTGTTGTAAACGCTGAGCCAGCTTGTTGCGCCAAGACTTGAGAAACCAAAGCATCTGCTTCAGCCTCAATTCTCGCGCGTTCACGTTCCTCTGCTGTCAAAGCGGCAAGGCGTGCCAATTCTCTTTGAGCGTTAACGCCATCTTCAAGCGCAGAAAGATCAGCCGCAGGGCTGCTGATTTCGCGCGTCGGCATGGTCGGCGCTGCTGGTGCCGATGCGCCCAACAGTCTATTCCGCTCAAGAACCAATGTTGCGAGACGAGCAATCGCTGCCTCCTCGCCACCAAGAGTTAACAACCGCGTGCGCGCATCAGGATCGCCGCGATACAAGTCATCAAGCATCCCTTGAATTAACTCAATGTCTTGCTCCAAGTGACTGACATCGGCTTCAATCTGCATATCGCCAGCCGCGTCAAAGAAGTTTCTGACCGCCGTAGTCAGATTGGCAATGCCGCTGGTCGCGGAAACCAGCAAAGGCGCAAGCGCAAGAAACGCCTGATTAAGGTTGCCCCTGATTTCGCCAGCCATCTGCGAAAGCGCAATCTCAGCCTCGCGCGCAGATGCGATTGTCTCGTTGTCAAGGATGCGCCCAGCTTCTGCGGCTTCCTCGCCAAACCGCCGCATCTCTGTCGCGTTGTTACTGAGAAGCGGCAGCAACGCGGTGGCATCGCTTGCAATCGCCTCCATGTAAAACGTCATCTCGGCTTGGCTGAGGTTTGCCGCCTCAAGGCTGCGGACGTAAAGCATCAGGGCTTCCTGCCCAGAAAGCCGTGCAAACTCGTCAGCCGTCACGCCAACTTTGGGCGCGATGTTCTCAAAGAAGTCTGCCATCGGGCCTGCGCCAGTGGCGAGGAAGTCACCGATCTTGTCGTTCACATCTTTGATAATGTCGGCGGTTTTATCCATGTCGAAGCCGACAGTTTCCGCGCCGATAGCAAAGCGCTGAAACTCCTCTGCTGTCGTCCCCGCGATCTGGGAAAGGGTGGCGATCCTGTTTCCCTCAGAAACGATGCGCCGCATCTGAGCGACAATCGCACCCGCCGACAGGGCAGGCAAAAAGCCCTTGGCCGCGCCGATCAGCATGTTGAAGGCGCGCGTGGTCGAGTTCAGGTTTTGATTGCTTTCCCGCGAAAAGCGCTCAACGCGCCGTTGCGCACGCTCCATCGCCCGCGTGAACTCACGATCTCGCGCGCTCAGAATGACGTTAAGCTGTTCTGCGCTAATTGCCATCGACTTGCCTCACGAGAGCGCGGTATTCATCCGCCGACATTGCGTCCTGACCGGGCTTCTTCGGGCTATGGGCGTCCTGCCATCCCTCAAAAACCAGCCATGTATCCTTCGGCAACATATCACGGATTTCCTCAGGGCGTAAGCCAATGACGATACCGTTGCGGATCATGCCCCTGACGTTCAATCGGCTAGGGGTTGGTCCTCGCTGGTCTTTTTTTTTGATGCCTCGTCCATTGCATCAGGCATGAACGCCACGCCGACAATCGCCTGCGCCAACTGAAACAGGTGCATCAACTGATCAGGCCCGCATTGCTGCAAAACCTTGTCAGCTTCGTGATCTTTCATGCCGCCGCCGACCAAGCCCAGCGCCACGATGTCCCGAACCTCTTTGCTGGTCGGCTTCTTGCCCCGCCCAAAGACGCCTTCCCAGAAGTCAAAGATGCCACGGTGCTTGTCCTCAAATCGCTCAATCTCGCGATTGCGCAGAACAAAAGCATAGGAGGTGCCGTTGATATACTCAACGACACCCCCGCGCGGCGCTTCAGCCGTGATTGTCATCACGCAGCCGTGAACGTAACTGCGCCAGTGCTCTCAAGAGACAGCGAGTAGGTCACGCCGCCCTCGGTCTCGCCACCAAACTCAAGTGAAGTGATACGGAACGCGCCAGCGTAGGTTCCAAAGCTAGGAACAACGATCTGGAAGTTGGCCTTACTGTCAGCATTCATCGCCACGCTGTTCATGCGTGCTTCGGTGGTGCTGTCCTCAAAGAAGCCGTCGCCAGTAACCGACACGTTCTTAAGACCTGCGAGCGTCTCCGTCCACAGCGCGCCTTCAGGCGTGGTGCAGTCGGGCGTCGTCACATCGATTGCCGAGTTGTTAATGGTCAGCGACTTGCTGTTCAAGCCGCAGAGGTTTGCAAATGCTTCGCTTGCTTCGCCGTCGCCGATTTTCACGAGCAGGGCGCGTCCTAGTTGTTTAGCCATGATCGGCCTCCGTTAAATGCGCTTGCCCACGGCGCGGGAGTTTAGGCGGGTTCCTCAAGCATAGCTTGAAGCGCGATGACAGCCGTATAGCCACGGCCTTCACCATCTCTTGTAACCGAATAGGTCTGAAATATCAATTCGACCAGCGTATGACCTGCCACGGTGACGCTTGTTTCCTTGCGGTGCAACGCCTCCTTGACGGCCTCAACGATGCGAACAGCCTCAACGCGGCCAGATGCGCTGCGCGAATGCGCCTCAATCGAAATGCCGACAAGCGATCCTTCAATCGTATCAGTGTCGAACGCGCTCGGATCAATGTCGCCAAAACGCATGTATGGGAACGTCACGTTCTGCGGCGGCTCATCATAGATGCGCGTGCCGACCAGCGCGGTGATGCCCGCGTTTGCCGCCAGCGCCGCGCGGATGCCCTTCTGCAAAGCAAGTGCAAAGCCGTCAGCCATTGGTCACTCTCCTTGCCGCTTTCCTGATAGCCGCGCGGATGCTGTTTCTAAACCTCTTGCCCAGATGCTTTTGCATGATGCGCATATAAGGCGCAGGCGATGTTTGGCCCCGTTCGCCCTTGGTCCGGCCAAACTCAACCGACCTGGCTTTGATCTGCGCTTCTTTGGTCGGCGGTGCGGCTTCGACCGATCCACGAAAACCATTCTCCGTGTCGTATTTGGTGAAAATCCACGCCTTCAACTGGCCGCTGTCAACAGGCACAAGTTTGCGCGCCAAGCGTGCGCCAGCCTCAGTGTTGCGACGGATGATCTTTTCCACTTCGTTGCGCACTTCCTCTGGAAGCTCCCGAAGCTGCCGACGAAGGCGTCTGTCGCCGCTGACCCTCATGCCGCCACCCCGCGCTCTAGCTGGAACTCAAGCACAGTGCCTTTGGCATCAACTTGGATCACATCCTTGATCGCCCAAGTCTTGCCGCGAATAACCACCCGGTCAGCAGACGTAACAGTCTCGGTCACGCTATCTTTGCGCACGCGCATCGTGGCAGGCCCAACATCTGACAGCGCACCGCCTTGGATCGCTTCCTTACCCGTGCGCTCACGCATGTCGGCAGACCGCGTGGCAAGGGCTGTCCAGCCAGTATAGACGTTGCCATAATCATCAACAGCGCCTTCGACGAGGCGCTGGAACACAGCACGCTCACGATAGAGGCCAGCCCTAACCATACCAAGCCCTGCGGTGCATATCGATCAGCATGTCGAAGCCATAGGGGATGTTCGACAACTCATCCATCATGGTGTTTTCGCGGTTGTCATACCAATGACCGATCAGCAGCATCATCGCATGGCGCAGGGTTTCCGGCACATCAGCCGCCGTCGCTCCGTAACCAGCCGTATATTCAATGCGGATCGCGTCAGACCGATCCTGCGTCACAGGCCAGTTGAAGCCATCCTTGGGGCCAATCTGCGTGGCAAAGCTGGTCCCGGTGATCTCGTAATTGCTGAGAGTGTCGGTTTGCAGGACGCCAGCTTCGTCATAGTATTTGACGGCAGTCACAGCGATCAGCGGCCCCATCGTAAGGCGCACGCTCTGCGGCGGGACGCTGTGAACCCATTGTCCCCACTTCTGCGTGATCATGGCATGACCCAGTGCGCCCATCGCGTCAGTGTAGGCCACAGCGACCTTGATCAGGCGGCTCAACAGCACATCATCGTCGGGATGCTCAACGCGCAACTGCGCCTTCACCTCGGCCAACAAGACCGGGGTGGTTCCAGGAGCCTCAAGCAGTTGCAAAGCGTCAAAGCTGGCGAGAGGCTCATACATGATTATTCGCTTTCTTCGTCCTTAACAGCCTTGCGGGTCACAGGCTTGGCAACAGCGCGCTCAACCTTTGCAGCCTCAACAGGCTCGGCAATGCCAGCCGCAATGAAGCGCACCGCTTCAGCTTCGTTGCAGTCAATGATGTCGCCAGAGTTGTGCGAAAAATTGATGCCAGCCATCGAAGTGAGAAGTTTAACCTTGGGCATGATTGCCTCCTTTCGGGATCAACTTAGGCAGTGAGGCGACCGAAGCCGCCTCACCAAGAAGTTGACCTTACGAAGCGGCAAGCGCGAGGTGCTTGATCGCTGCGGTGTTGGTCAGGACGCCATCGAAGCGGATGTAGCCGAGGATGCCGAAGTCGGGTGCGAAGCGCTCGCGTGCAACGTAGAGCGACGGCGCGCCAACCTTGCGAACGTAGAACTTCGACATGTCGCCGAACAGCATGACCTTGGAGGAGACACCCGAGCCGACATTCGCCATCGCTTGGTTGACCACAACGTTGTAGCCAAGCAGGTTCTGGGGGATGCCAGCCTGATAGTTGCCCATCTGCCAGAGGTAGTTGCCGTCGCCGTCCTTCAACTTGCGCACAGCGGCCAAGGTGGCGTCAGCCATCATGATCGCGGTGTTGGGCGAGTTGCGGTAGGCCGGGTCAACCGAGTGGATCAGGTCGATGATCTCGTCGGCAGTGATGGCATTGGTTGCGGCTGCAACCTTACCTGCTGCCGAGTTGGTCACGATGCCTTCAACGTCCGAAGAACCCGAACCCGTGGTCAGCTTGCTGTTGGCGATACGGCCAAGGCGCTCACCGATCAACTCACCCAGCAGGCTCTCCATGTTGAGAACGCTGTCTGCGTTGAGTTCTGCCGACCAGCGAATCCACTCGGAGTCGAACGCGAACGCGCCGAGCGACTTCTGGGCGAAGGTGACATCCTTGCCGCCGTCATCGGTGGGCTGGGTGCCTTCGGTGTGGGCCTCTGCGGTAACGGTCGTGTCGTCAACAGTCGGGATGTTGAACGGGTTGCCAGCAGCGGTGTTGATGACGGTGAAGAACTGGTTGCCATACATCGGGCCAGTCGCGATCATCGCCTTCTCGATGAAGGTCGCCAGTTCGGTGGGGACGGTGAAGCCGCCAGCCGAGTTGGTGCCGCCAGTCTGCACGCGGTATTCTTTCAGAATGCTGCGCACTTCCTGATCGACGTAGCCTTCGCCGCCTGCCGCGATCATTTCGGCAAATGCCGAACGGTAGTCCATCTTGAAGCCTTCATCGACAGCGCGTGCCGAGCCTGCCTGACCCATCGGGCGGCGGGACAGGTCCACGCCTTCGCCAGCGCGAAGAGCAGCTTCAACCTTTTCCAGACGCTCAACCTTTGCGGCCAGCTTGTCGTGGTCAGCCATCATGGCATCGAACTCGCGCTCGATCTCAGCAGCGCGGTCCTCGGGCGTCTTGTCGGTCACTTCCGACAGCTTTGCGCGGGCCTCGGTGGCGATGTTCGCCATCTTCTCCCGCAGGTCTTTAATTTCAGCCATCTCGGGCCTCCATCTAAGGGAACTGGTCTGTCATCACGACGATCAGTCCGAGCGCTTGCCCAAGGCGCGGACAGGGCGAAACAGCGGGAGACCGCTGCTATCCTTTCAAGCGACCTTTCATGCGAAGGCGGCGAGCCGCTTGGCTTTTCTTCTGCGCTGCGCGGTGCTGTTCAAGCGAGCGCAATCCGATTTCGGTGCCATCGTATGCCGGGGTCGTAACGATGGCGACATCGTGCAGTTGAACGTCTTGGATGATGCGCTTCGGCATGTCGCCGCTGTCATCCCACGCCTGACGGGTCGGGACAAACGCGAAAGACATTTTGTCCAGATCGCCGCGCTTCATCTTCGGAACGATGGCGCGCACATCAGGATCGCTTCCATCCAGTTCGGTCTCGATGTAAAGGCCGCGCTCGTCTTGCGACAAACGAAGCGTGCCAGAGCGCGTGCGCGCCAGAGGCAGGCCAGCGTGGTTGACCAAAAACACAACGTCGTCGCCGCGCTCAAGCGCAGACGTAAATGCGCCAGCCTCGATGACCTCAGTGAAGTATCCGCCGATGTTAGTCTCCTGACCAAACACGGCAGCGTAGCCAGCGACCTTGATCGGGCCATCATCTTCCTGACGGATTTCGACAGGCTCACCAATCGCGCGAATTTCAGCGTTTGCCATCTTGGCCTCCAAAATATGTGGCAAAGATACCATAAAGCCGCGATCCTCGTCTATAGGAGCGGCTGGTTCAAATAGAATAGGCTCAAAACCGTTCTGATCTAGCCACTCTCGGGCCTGATCTTCGGTGAAAAAGTCGATTTTGAAACGAATGCTTTGCACTTCCGCTTCGCCATCGCGGATGCCGTAGACGAAATCAACGCCTTGACCGCCCTCGTTATTGACCCTTCTGAAGCTATCAAAGCCCTCTGGATCGCGTATTCTGGCCGCATGTTCGCCCTCATAAGGGCGGGTTTCTGCACGATCTTCGTCACTTTCAGCGTCAATTTGAGCGCTTGCCCACGATTGACCGGGATCGCCACCCCAAAGCGCCCAAGCGATGCGTCCATTGCTGGGATAACCATCTTCACCGGGCCGAAAGCCCTCGGCTTCCTTGTTCACCTCGTGACGGGCGAAGAAACTAGCCATGCGGCGCACAGTGTCCATCGACAAGTCACGCTTGTTGGCAATATCGCGCGCCCGAGCAATGCCGACCTCAGTGCCGCCACGGCCAAACTCGCGCCGCCAGGCCAAGCCGCGCTCGGCTTCTTCTGCCATCGCGTCAGTCGGTATTGGCATCAGATATTCCACCAATCTGCGCAGAGATCGGCACAGTCGCGCCTTGGATCATCAGGCTGTTGCCTTCAGGCATCGGCCCCATGTTCTCAATGTCGCGCACCTCGTTGGGCGTGCGGATGCCATTCTGGATCGTCGTAGCGTGCGCTTCCATACGGGTCTTGAAGTCGCCGCGCAGAAGGCCATCGACGTTGAACTCCACATACTGCCGCGATCCGCGCGGAAACAGCTTGAGGTTCAATTCCTGCTCGAACTGCTCAATCCAGCGCTTGAGCGTGTGCTTCACGAAATGCAGGTCTTGCTGTTCGGTGTTGCTGTAGGTGCCATTCGTGAGGTCTTGCAGGAACACGGGCGGCAAGCTGTAGATGCGCGCGATCTGTTCAATGCTGAAGCGCTGCAATTCAATCAACTGCATCTGTTCCGGGTTGAACCCGACAGGCTTCAATTCATGCCCCATCGGGATCGCCATGACAGGCTTGCCCTCGCGCGCCAGCTTCATCGTGGTGTTCGCCACATCGGTCGAAGCACGCGCCGCCGCAGCGCCAGACTGAAACGGGCCTTGCAGCGTCATCGGCGGGATGCCACCAGACTGGAACGCCTTTGAGCCATATTTGGTCGCCGCAATGGCAAGGCCGATGGCATCCTTGTTCGTCATAATCGGGCCGCGAATATCAAGCTGGTTTGCTTTCAGCATGAACGAGATGTCGATGACCTCGCTAGCCTGATACTTCTGGCCCTTGTAGGTGTAGACCTTGACCAGCTTGCGATCTTCCAGAACGTGATCAACGCGCGTGTGATGCGGATCAAGCGGCCAGATGTTGACGATGTTCCCGTTGCCGCTGCGCTCGATGTAGCTGACGCAACGACCACCCGTCAGAACCTGATCAAACAGATATTTGCGCCATTCAAACGACGACATTTCGTCATTGGCGACATCGTGAAGGATGCCAGCAAGCGCGCCATTTTCAACGCGCTGCCGACCATCGCGGGTCTTGCGATAGACATGCAATGGAAGGCCAGCAAGCGTGCCGCTGATGAAATTGACCGCAGCCCAGACGGCGGGAACGCCGAGCGCATTGTCGATGGTTACGTTGATGCCAGCCTCGGACAGCCCGCCGCCCCAGCCCATAACCTGCAAGAAATCTTCCGCAGAAACGGGCGCTCTTGGGTTTTCAAGGTTGCGAGCCTCCGGCTTACGGAAGCGGTCAAAGATACCCATCAGGTCAAATCCACGCGCATGGTTTCCACAGATGATACATCATTCGGCAGCAAGCGTAAAGGATGGGTCTTCCCAGGGCGAAGGTGGCATCGCGCCGTCCTCTTGGCTCTCCACGCCCAGCGCCATCGCCAGAGCAACAAGGCCGTCAATCTTGCCGACCGACTTCGCCTTTGTCAGCTTGCGGTTGCCAGCCGGATCGCGCTCAGTCACGGCATTTGCAGCGCACATATTGAGCAGCGGATTGCTGCCATGCCGCAGCTTGCGCTCGGCCACAAGCCGCTCCAACTTATCCACCGCAGGTGCCATGTCTTTGAAGCCTTGCCCGAATGGGGACATCGGTATCTGCGCGCCGATCATGTCCAACTCGCGCTGGAAGTCGTGGATGCGCCATCGGTCATAGGCAAGCATCTGCATATTGTATCGCTCCGCAGCCTCGGCCACATGCCGCGCAACAACCGCAGGCACAATCACCGGGCCGTCGATCAGCGTCAGGAAGCCCTGATCCGCCCAAAGGTCATATGGCACTTTCTCGACCTTTGCTTTCTCTCTGATGCCATCGGCAGGCAGGAAGAACTGCGGCACGATTGAATAGCCATCGCCATCAGGGAAAACCATCACGAAGGCAGTCAAGTCGCGGCTTGCCGAGAGATCGAGGCCAGCGAAACAGATCGCGCCATCAGCAATATCAGGCTCGGCGCTGTTGGCTTCCCACTCAGTGCGGTTCAGGAATGGCGTCGTGCCTTCGATGCGCTGGTTGAGATACAGCCACCGAAAGCTGGCTTCCTTGGCCGGAAGGCGCGCAGCCTGCTTGGCGAAGTCCTCCATGTCGGTCAAGCTGCGGAATTCGCCGAGCGCCGGGTTGGCCGCCTTCCATGCGCTCTTGTCCATGACCTCACAATCTTCTGGCGCGGTGTAGACATGGCTCACGATGCGCGGGTCTTTCGCGTTCTTGGCGTCATCCAGCCAGATCGAAAACAAGTCGCCATCCGTCGCGGCCTGCGTGCTGATCGCGATCAGCAGCGGGTCGTCATGCGCGCCCTGGGCAGTCTCAATCGCCTCAATGAACGCGTCCTGCTGGCCGCGCACCTGACCGACCTCATCAAGGATCGCCAGCACTGGGGAAAGGCCGTGAGCGGTGCCAGCCTCGGCGCTGATGGCTTTGTATTCGACATTCATCGGAAGGCCGACCAAAGACTTCTGTGAAGGCACAACCTTGATGACCTTCGACAGCATAGGCGAAAGCCGCACCATCTTTTCCGCCAGCTTAAACACCAGCGCCGCTTGATCCCGGCTGCGCGCGCCGCTGATGATCTGGCTGTTTTGCCGCGCTTCCGGGCCGACGATGTGCGCAAGTAAGATGCCAGCGATGAGCGCCGACTTGCCGTTCTTGCGCGCGACCGAGAGATAGGCGCGGCTGGTTCCCTTGGGATTGTCGTAAATGTCCAAGATGAACTTGCGCTGAAACGCCATCAGCTTCATCGGCTTGCCGACCAGCTTGCCCTCCGGCACAGGGCAAAGGGTTTCAATGAAAGCGCAGACCTTTTCGCCGCGTGTCACTGCGACCTCGCAGGCATGGCGATCAGATCGGTCGCACTCAGCATTCTCAGAATATCGCGGCTTTGATTGGTCGCCTGACCAGTGGCGTTGATCGTGCGCGGGTCAGACGCAAGCTGGTTGAGAGACATAGAACGGATGACCGCAAGCTGCCGACGTTCAAGCGTGTCGATCACAGCAAGCAGAGGATTTGGGATCGGCGTTTCGCGCTTGTTTTTGATCAGCACGCCCGTGCGATCCAGCATCTCTTGATGCTTGCGAATGTCCGCCTCCATGCGCACCACCTTGGCCAGAAGCAGCAGATCCATGTCCCGCCAGTCCTCCCTCGCGCGCGCGCGCGTGAACTGCTCCCAAATAACCATTTCCTCATCGCTGCGCAATTCAATGCCGTCAGGCACAGGCACAGACTGGATCGCGCCTTGAAAGCCGCCAATCGCCGCCGTGGTGCTGTTCTTGTCGCTGCGCTGTTTCATGTCATCCTCTGGTTTTTTCCGGAAACGCGATAAAAGACGAGTT
>Ga0208161_1001053_pt1 | contig 15105 bp, 11 predicted proteins | sample CB_VirMetaG_3_FD_184538 | JGI IMG/M metagenome (GOLD analysis project Ga0208161, IMG submission 184538) | Freshwater to marine saline gradient viral communities from Chesapeake Bay - CB_1508_1S Viral MetaG (SPAdes) (version 4) | ecosystem: Environmental > Aquatic > Marine > Coastal | place: USA...
ACCGCAGTTGGTTCGTGCTTATTCGCAACGCAATTTGGTTGGACCAAATGTGCGTTCGGGTATTTTTAATCGTGCGATGCAAGATTTTGCTAGCGAGCGTGCACGTGGGTTGTCGGAGTTTGACATGGGTCAGGCTGAGCAGATGAGGGGTTTTGATTTGGAGGATGCTCGTTTGTTGCAGCAGTACCGTCAGATGTTGGGAGATTTGGAAGCGGAAAAAGCAAGAGAAATAGCGGATGCTGCTCGTCAGTTGTTCGCTTTTAGAGCAGGAGCAATGTGATGGTTAACACAAATCGTGGAGTTACTTCATACATGGACCCGTACGAGCAGCAGTTCGTGTCCAGTCGTGCACGTGGGTTGCCTGCGCAATCGCAGACGCCGAAGCCGAAAACGGAAGATGAACTTGCTAAAAGCATTAGTGAAAGTATTCTTTCGGACCCGAAGATAACTGGACAATTTTCTGGTTTCGGTGACCAGTTGGCAAATGCTCTTGCTTCTCTTATGGGTGGTCAGGAAAGTTCTGCTGACAGATTGGCACGTGAAAAATTTGAGTTTGAAAAAGCAAAATATATGGCGGGTTCGGGAACGTCTGCTTCTGATGCTTTGGCTCGTCAAAAGTATGCCGATGAGCAGGCTTTGCAACGCCGTCAACTTGAAGCGTATCAGCAGATGTTGTCCGGTGGTGGTTATCGGACTGGTGCGGACAGAATGTTGGGTTTGATTAATCAGCAGGCTGGGGTTTCCGAGGGTGCGGTGAATAAGGCATATCAGGATGCTTTGGCTAACATTGCTTCTGGGTTTACTACTGCCCAAGATTTGACTGGTCAGGGTTATTCTGCTTTGCAACAGTATTTGACGCAGAATCAGAACAACCCGTATGCGGGTGTTCAGGTTTCTGCTGGTCAGGCACCTGATGCGCTGGAACAAATTCTGTCTGCGTATGGTGTGTCGGCTGACCCTGTGCGTGCACAGGTTGCTGCTGAGCAGGCTGCTGCCCAGCAGGGTGCTGCTGGGTTTCAGAATCTTTTGAATACGTTGGGTGCTTCTGCTCAGCAGTCGGATGCGTCTCGTTTGGCTGAGATGATGATGGCTCAGAATTTGGCTCAGACTACGTTGGGTCAGCAGAGGGCTGGGTACGAGTCGCAGGCTGCTCAGGCTCAGGCTCAGGCGTTGGCTGAATTGCAGAATCGGTTGGCTCAGGCTCGTTTGGAGCAGGAGGCTGCTGCCGAGGACAGCCGCCAACGAATTGAGGATGCAATTGCTGCTGCTGGTGGGGACATTCCGCAGGATTCTGAGGATGGTGACAAGCAGGATGGCACTCCGACCCCAACTAAGGCTCCAGACCAGAAGCCTGTTGATGCGTTGAAGGCACGTGCTGCTACGGCAAACCCTGATTTGAAGAAGAAAATCAACCAGTTTGTGAAAGCCAACCCGAATGCTGGTATTAAGAAGATTGAGAAGGCTTTCCCGAAGATTGCTGCGAAAATTAAGTAGCGAAAGGGGCTATAGGTAGAGATGGCTGACGAAGACACCTCCCCTGTCGGTGGGAATATAACCCCATACGACTTTATGTCGTTGATTGCCGGCTTGTCTGCTGCGCAGTCAAAGCCGACACAGTCTGGGATTAATCGCCTGTTCATGCCCGAGGTTGGTGCTTTGACCAACACTTATTATGGTGACTTTGGTCAAACTTCGGACCAGCAAGAGGCTGCAACAATGTTGCGGCTGGCTCCAGATATTTTGCGTGCTTCGGAATTGATTCAGTCGGACCCGACGGATATTCGTGGAATTATTGCCTCCAAGATTGTGTACGAAAAAATGCCGGTTTGGGAGGTGAAGAAACTTATTCGGAAGTATTTGTTGGATGCTCAAAGTGCTGGCGAAGATGTTGCAATTGATGCTTCCACAACCGAGTTGATGCAGTTTGCCGACAAGATTCAAAGCCAGTCTGATGCGTTGGAAGCGGATAGGGCTGCTGGTTTTGCTAAGCCGAAGAGCGACGTGTTTTCTCAGGCGGGGTTGCCTTCGCCTGATGAAATGTTTTCTCCAGAGGCTTTGGCTCCAGATTATTTCAAGATGTATGCGGATGAAACTGCGAAACGCAATGAGGCGTTTCGTAAGATTCAACCCACTAATGCAACTGCTCGTAGGCAGGCTGCGAAATACTTGGAGCAACAGCAGGCGGTTAGAAGCAATTTGAATAAGCCAATGGGGGGCGGCGAGGCAATAGGTGGATTGTTTCGTGGTGCTGGAGCACTTTTTAGTGGAAAGGATGTTGACAAGGAAATGCAGCGCCGTGTCGGCCAAACACCCGACATTGAGGGAAGACGTTTTGAGGGAATTGCTCAGCGCATCGTTGATGCTGGTCCACAAAATAAGGAGTTGAGTTCTAAGCGTGCCGATTTGCTTCGTGAGCAAAAGGTTGCCGACAAGGTTCGTGAAATGGTTGCTGCCGGTTTAAGCAAGAAGGCTCAAGAGGCTGGCTATACGCCTCTTATGGTGGCATTGTTGAAGCGTGCACAATTCGGTCAGACTGGCGGCTGATAGTGGCTGTAAGTTCTGGTGCAAAGAATTTTGATGAGTTGTTGAGCCGTTTGGCAAAAGCCAAACCGCTTCCGGCAACTCCTGCAAATCGTTTGTCTGGTTTGGCTTCTTCCAGCGGTGGTTCTTCTGGTGGTTCTGGTTTTATTTCCGAAAGCGAAACAACACAGTTGGGTTTGCGGGATTCTGTATTGAATAGTTTCCGTAATTCTTCTGCTTTGGATTACAATCAAATTCGTGCGGTTGCTGGTGGTCAGTCTGCTGTAACTTCTGGTCCTCGTGGGTTGATTGCGTCTGCGTTGAATAGTGCACCAGCCAAGGCTTTGTTGGATGGTTTGAATACAATTGGTTATCCTTTGCGTGCGGTCACAAGTGGTTTGAAGGAAGCCAAGGATGCTTTTGATACTGACCCGAGCACTCGTGCTGGTTGGGATGATTATTGGCGTCAGGTGAAAGACCCGACTTACGGTTTTGGTCGTGTTGTTCCGATGAAAGGTTGGACTGGTCGGGCTGTCGGTTTGGCTGGAGATTTGGTTCTTGACCCGTTGAACTGGTTGACGTTGGGTTCTGGTGGTGCTTTGAGGGCTGCTGGAAAGGGTGCTGGTCGTCTTGCTGTTCGTGAAGGTTTGGAGGCTGTTGCTCGTGAAGGTGCGGAGGCCACGTATCGTGGCACGTTGAGTCAACGTTTGGGTGGTATTAGAACTTTGGCTGGTTCTGATGGGCGTTTGCAGTTGGCTGAGGAAGCGAAACGTTTGGGTGCAACACCAAAAGTTGTTGCACGTATTGCTGCTGAAGGTAAGACTGCGTTGCCGAAAGAACTTGCAGATGTGATGGGGTTGGGCAAGGCTGGTATTTACATTGCTGGCACGTCTGTTCGTTTGCCGGGTACTGGTTTGTTGGCTACCGCAATGGAACGTGGTTTGGTTACGGCACGTTTGGGTATTTTGCGTCATAGTCCCGGAAAGCAGTTGCAGAATTTGATGACTCGTCGTGGCGTTACGGCGGACACAAAGCGTTATCGCATGTTGTTGGCGAAGGGCGAGTTGCCTGTTGATGAGGTTGAGTTGGCGACCGCAGTTTTGACTGCGGACGCTCGTGCACGTTCCGTTGTTGGTATTGCTCGTGAGGCTGCTGCTCGCCGTGCTATTGATTACGCTTCAAATCCCGATGTGCAATCTGCACGTTCAACCGTGTATAGGGTTATTGAGAATCCGAATACGTATGTTGCGTCGGATTCTGAACGCAAGGCTGCGGATAAAGTTTTGGAATATTTTGCTAAGCAATTGGGTGACATAAACCGAAGGTTTATGGAAGTTGATGAGGGGTATGTTCCCAATGTTTTGAACAACTATGTTCCTCACGTGTTGAGTGACGAGGCTCGTTTGGCTTTAGATAAGTCGTATGCGAATCCGAAGATGGAACAGTTGATGACTTATTTGAAGATGAATCCTTTGGATGCGCAGGGTTCTTTGAAGCATCGTCACATCACTGCCGACATGGAGTTCATGGGTGTGTCCGGCGACGTACACAAGGGGACGATTGACGGTATCAATGCTGTTACTCGTGAGCAACTTGGTTTTGATTTGTTTGAAACTGACATAATCAAAATTATGAACAAGTACACGGAGACTGTCGGCGCTGCTGCTGGAACCGCAGAGATGATGAACGTTTTGAAGGATACCCGCTTTTTGTCTTACAAAGCGAAGCAGGGTGTTATTGACCCCGATTGGTATGAGGCTTCGCAGAAGGCTATTGCAGATTTGACAAAGTCGTTGGACGATAAAGCGAATCAGGTTGTTGATGTTGTTGATAATACGATTTCTCAGATGGATGATGCATTCAATAAGGGCTATTTGGGTCGGATGGTAACTTCTGCTCAAAGCCAAGCAGATATTGCTTTGCGTGGTTTGCAGGAGCAGGCTGGTGTTCCAAGTGGAATGTTGGGTGCAGAAGGTCCTTTGCGCACCGATGTTGGTGCGTTGATGGAACTTGACAAACTTCGTTTGGCTGTTGATGAGGCTCGGCAGCAAGTGAACTTGCGTGCCGCAGAGTTTGGTGCGTTGTTCTACAAGGATGGTGAAGGCGAATTCAATATGGTCCATCAGATTATGATGATGGAAAACAAGCGTTTGAACGAAGCGTTTGATGCCGCAGAAGCGAAACTGTTCGCTCTGCGTTCACAGGTTGAGTCGTACGGTCGTGGTTTTGATTCTGCAAAGCGTCCTATTGCCGGTCCAACTCGTTATCAGTTGGATATTACGATTCCTCGTCGTGAGGCGACGCTTGCGTTGCAGGCAGCCAAAACTGCCGCTCAAGAATATTCTTCTGTGCTTCGTGACTATCAGTTTTGGGCTAACGATTTTGGTTCGTGGATGCAAGAGTCTTTGCAGCGTGTTGGCAAGGATGTTGAGGACATTACTTTTGACCCTGTGACCGGGAACGTTTTGGAGAGGTCAATAATTGAAACTCGGACTAGCAGTTTGATGCCCGAGGGTGTGAGCAATAAGTCTGAAGAAATTTTGAAGCGTATTATTGATGTGAGGGAACGCAAGGCTGTTCCTTATGGGCTTGGTTTGAACGAAAACTGGTTGAGTAACACGTTTGGGGAAAAGTCGTTGCCGACTGTTTCCAAGCAGTTGATTTCGGAGGTTGCTCCGCAGTTGATTGGTCGTCCACAGAGGGTTAATGCGATTTCGTCGGAATCTGTTTCTAAGGTAATTGTTCGTGGTATGACCGCTTCTGATAACGGTGAGGCTCTCAGTGATTCGTTTGGGTGGATGACGATTCGTTTGCTGAAAGAAGCGGAGCGTCGTGGCGGCATTGAGGCTCGTGAGGCTTTGGCTAAGCAGTTGAACGAGGGTATCGGTTCCATTGGTCAGACTTGGCAACGTGCAAAACAGCAGATTGACATTCTTGACGGTGTGCATGAAGTTATCGGTTTGTCGGCACGACGCAAGTCTGATGTGGTCAACAAGTTGTTTGGCAAAGAAGCGGTTGATGCTGCTGACACGTTGGCTCTTTTGAACAAGACGAATGAAGAATTGAATAAGAAGATTTTTGAGTTGAACGATTTGGTTCCAGTCGATGCCGGCGTTCTTGCTCGTTCCATGTTTGATGATGTAAATGATTTGTTCAGTAGAACCTTTTCTTCTTCTGAATCGTTGACGGAACGTTCAATTGACACCTATGTGGACGTTGTGGACAACTTTGTTAATTTTCTTGTTGACCAAAATATTGCGACAAGTCAAGACGTTTTTGGCATTCAGAATTTTGTGCAAGTTAAGTTGAAGGACTTCTGGCGAAAAGGGCAATTGAAGTTGCCTCAGTTGAACAATTTTCATTCGCAACTTGAGGACCAGTTGGGTTCTTTTATGGATGCGTTTGTCATCCGTGAGGGTGGCAAACAAAGCCCAGATGCAGCACGTCAGATAAAGGGTTTACAGGAGCAGATTCGCATCAACAATCAAAAAATTGATGAGATTGTTTCTGGCAAAAACGGGTCAAATGATTTTGTCAAGTACACCATTTCTGCGTTGTCTGGCGATTTGCGTACACAAGTTGCTGCTGTGTCCGAGACGATGCAGGAGTATTTCATTTTCAATGAGGCGTATTATTGGTTTGCCGCTTTCCAGAACATTGCGCCAAAGGGTGTTGTTATTCCAGAGTCGGTGTGGTCGGTTCTTGTTTCCACTACCGCCAAACAGCAACTTGATTTTACTGATATTGCGCTGAGCGAGAACCTTCGTGCAAGGGAAATTTTGGAAGGTGTTCGTGAACGCATTTTGGGTCGTTTGAGCAAGCCTGAGCATGCTAATGCTTTGGCTACCGAAATTGCTTCGTTGAACAAAGAGCAAAGGAATTTGTTGACTCGTGTGTTTGGCACGTTGGTAAGTGGTCAAGAGTACAAGAGTTTGGCAGAGATTGACCGTATTGTTTCTCAGGATTCTCGTTTCGCCCAACTGAAAAACGACGTTGCTAATTTATGGAGGGAGCAGCGTTCGCTTACAGCCAGAACACCAGTAAGGACGGTTGTTCAAACGGGCCGTGCCCCACGGACGGCCAGTGTGGTTGGTTCTGGCAGGGCTGATGTTTCAAATGTTCTTGACCGCATTCTGAATGCAAAAAGCGCCTCTGCTTTAAATAAAATAATGCGTTCTCTTGTTGAGGACGGAAGTTTGGCTACGCAAGAGTATTCCAATTTCAAGGTTGTTTTGGAAGCAATTCAGCAAGATGCAATTGTTCGCCGTAAAGAAATCGTTGAAAATTTGAAGGAGGCTGGCGTCACCAAAAAGGGTAAGCGTGAGATAAAGGAAGAAATTCGTGGTGACGAATTTGGTTTGACCGGTTTGTTCAAAGCGGCAACAGCGACCCGTTCCCGTGGAACTGGCGCTGCCGTGAGTGAATGGTTCGCTCGTGCTTTGGGTGGTAATGGCAGGGTGTACACGGGAGTTGGTGGAAAGTATCGTACGACTGGTACGTTTGCGTTGAATCCGTACGCACACAGCGGGGATGTGTTTATGGGTTCCACGTTCGGAGCCGTGTATAAGCGTGACGAGTTCGGGAATGTTTTGTACGACGATTTGGGCAAACCAATAGTTGATTCAATGATGACTGGTGACGTTGACGCACCGCTTGCGAAGCAGTACAAAACCATTACGGATGATGAGTCGCATCTTGGTGTTGCTCGTCGCCGTTTGTTGGAACGCAACTATGCGTTGCGCCGCCTGTCCGAGGACACAACGATTTCGCAGGATATTGCTGTTAATCGTTTGCCGGACGGGAACATGTTGGATGCTGCAGGTCGTCCAATTGCTGCACGACCAGAAACGGACGGCGTGTTGGGTGAAATGGGCTACTTGTTGGCTTTGGAAGGCCAGATTGCCGAAACCAAAGATGCTATTGCCCAGTTCCGTTTGGCTGATTTGTCGCCAAAGAAGATTAAGGAACTTGAAAACAATGTGTTGAAGGTTGGGGCAAAGGCAACCAAGGACGAGAAGGAGGCAGCAGCGTTGCTGCGTGCCGACTACGAGTTGTTCAATGCTTCTCGCAATCCAGAGATTGTCGGCTTCATTGAACGTGCTTTGTTGAACAATCCAGAGATTCCGTTGGGTCGTGTTCCTGCTGGTTTGCCGAAGCGTGTTCAACGTGCGGTTATTGCGTTGAATGATGCTCGTCGTGCACAGCAGGCGATTGCTTCTACGCATTCCTATTTGACTTCTGTTGACCGTCGTTCGTTGCATCAGTTCATCAAGAAGTTGGCTGGATACAATCTCGGGCACAGCATTGACGATGGTTTGGGTGGTTTGCGTCAGTTGTCGAGCAGGTCAACTTCTGTGTCGGGTCCGCAGAATCGTATCTATTCTGGTTCTGATTTTGCGTTGTTGAAGAATTTTGCTTCTCGCATAACTGATTCTTTGGCTGGAACTTTGCCTTCTGGTTTTGCTCCTTCTCCGGCAAATGTGAGAATTGTGAAGGCTGTTAGGGCTCCTTTTGTTCCGGATGAGGCTGCTTCTATTCTTGCTTCACAAAAAAAGCATTATGGGTTCGTGAAGAACAATCGTGTTTTCTCTGATGAAATGATTGCTGCTTTTCTTTCCGCAAACAGAAACGCCAATCTTCCGGCAGATGACCTTGCTCTTGTTCGTCAAGCGATTGATGACAGAACTTTGGATATCTACAAATTGGATGTTGATTCGGTTCGCACGGGTGATGTGTTTGACCCAGAGAACTCTTTGGTTACTGTTCTTGCCAACTATGGGCGACAAGTTGGTGACACGACACTTGTGGAAAAGCGTGAGTTTGTTTACCGTGCCACAGATGTATTCGGAAATCAACCTCAGGCCCGTGACACATCGTTGTTTCCAACGATGGAACTTGACGGTCGCACGGTTCCGATTATGTTTGACGAGTTGGAGTGGGACCAGTTGTTTGCACGCCCTCGTGATGTGCGACAGTTGCGCAACAAGTTGGCTGCCAAAGAGGCTGAGCGAAAGAAATTGTATGCCAAAATGGATGGGCGCAACTTTGAGAAAACGGAACCGAAGTTGCGTGCGTTGGATTCTGAGATTGAGGACTTGAAGATTCAGATTGTTCGCAATGATGGAACAAAGCAGATGGAGATGGTTCGTCGTGCACGTGCGATGCGTGACTACTTCAATAGACCAGATGTGAAAGCCAAACTTGGAATGAAGCCAACTGATGATGCTGGAAAGGCGTTTGAGAAGTGGGCCGAGTTGAATGCCAAGAACATGTCCATTCGTGACACGCCAGAGTTTGTTAAGTCTCGTACGGATGAATTGGATAGTGCTTGGACTGCTTCTTATGAGAATGAGATTTTGAGCCAGCATCGCAAGGCGACAACTGCTGGCAAAGAGGCAACTGCTGAATTGCAGACCGCTTTGTACGGCGGTCGTGCATCGCAGTTGGTTAGCCGTTTGTCTGCTTTGGAAAAGACCCGTGCACAGTATTTGGATAAGGCTGGTCGGGGTGTTCAGGATGCGTTGAAACAGTTGGAGAAATATGCGATTGATATTGTTTCAGAGTCCGGTGGCGAGGCTTCACGAAATGCCGCAGCAAAACTGAACACGACTGTTGAAAATCTTGCAGCGTTGTTGCGTGACCCAGCACGTCGTACCCCTGCTGTGCGTGAGGTGATGGATGAGTACACGGCTGAAATAAACAAGTTGATTAAAGATGCAGGGTTTATTGACGCAGATGTGTTCGGTCCTTCTGGGTTGTTGCGTACGGTTACAGGTGAGGAGGTGGTGACTGGTCAGGCTCAGGGTGTGTACGCAGAGAAGATTATGGATGCTTTGGAGGCTCGCACTGCGGTTGTTCGTAAGCGTGTTGAGGACATGTCCGCTGCTGCTTCTCGCACCAAGGCTGGAAAGAGTGCGATGGAGGCTGGGCAACGTGATGCGCTTGTGGGTGCTGGCGTTGCCAAAGGGATGCTTGGTTTGGCTCAGATGTACGATGCGTCTGTGCGTTTTGAGGTTGCTGAGGCAACCAAAATGGTCAAGAACTGGGAAATGGGTGTTAAGGAAGCGCAAATTGCAAGGGATTTGGCTGAACAGGATTTGAAGAAATTTGATGCTGCTTTGGCATCGGGCAAGGTGACGAGAGATAAATCCGTTTCGTATGTGAACGACTATTTGAAAGCACAGAAAAACGCTCAGCGTGCGGCTAAGGGTTTGGGCAATGCTATTGAGACACTTGCGACAGCAGAAGCAAAACTTGATGCTGCCGCATCTGCGTTTGCTTTGCGTCCGTTTGCACGTCTTGATGCGAACACAGCGTTTACTCGTGCGAACAATTTGAAGAAGTTGCGCAACTCCATGAATGCGCTTTTGAAGACCAAGGCAAAAGACAAGATGTTCGTTAACGAGTTCCAAGAATTTAGCGACAATGTTGATTTGTTGATGAGGCAGTTGGATGAAATGTCATCCATTCCGGGTGAGGCTGGAGAGATTGATTCTTTGCGTTCTGTTCTGATTGAGGCTCAGGAACAGCATGCCGATTGGTTGATTCGCTACAACCAAGTTGAAGAAATGAAACGCAATGTTGCCAGAGTTGAGAATATTGTTGATTCTGGTGATGAGAGCAGATTCTTGCAGCAGGGAATCATATTTGTGAACAAGTTGGAAGAGGGAATGGTTGAGTTCAACAAACAGTTCCCGAATCTTCAGGCTGACCCACGAATTTTGGAAATCTTTGAGAATGCCCACAGGTTGCGTGACCCTGCGTTTGCTCGTGGAATGCAACGCTTCTTGGGTCCGTACACAAAGTTCTTTAAGGCGTGGGCTGTTGCCACGCCGGGTTTCCATGTTCGCAACTCAATCAGCAACGGTTTCATGTTGATTGCTGCTGGTGGAAACCCAGAGCGTTTGTATCGTGGTTTGCTTGCGTTCAGGGCGTTGGAGAATGAGATTAAAAACGGTGGAAGTATTGAAACCTATTTGGCGAAACTTGCCCCAGATGAGAAGATTCGTGTTGAGGGTTCCTATTTTGCGATGATGGGTTCTGGTGGCGGTCTAATGTCGGATGTTGATTTGTCTGTTGGTAGCCGACTGTACTCAAACAAGTTTACGAAGAAGATGCAGGGTTGGGGTATCAAAGCAGACCAGCATGCACGTTTCATGTTGGCGTACGACGGAATAGATTCTGGTATGGATGCGTTGACTGCTACTGCTCGTGTGAAGCGTTTCATGGTTGACTATCAGGACACTTCTACTTTGGATGCTTATCTACGTCAGATTGTTCCGTTCTGGATGTGGACGAGCCGTAACCTTCCGTTGCAGATGCAGAACATTTTCTTGAACCCACGGGCATACCGTTTCTACAGTTCGTTTACCAACAATCTTCGTGACGAGGATGAGACTTCCAAGTTGCCGAAGTACATGCGTGAGGTTGGTGCGTTTGCTTTGCCGGGTGGCAAGACAATGATTGCGCCTGACCTGCCGTTCAGTCGCATCGGTCAACAGATTGAGCAGTTGCAGTCGCCTACACGTTTGGCTGCTGACGTCAACCCGGCGATTCGTGTTCCGTTGGAAGTGTTGTTTGCTGACAAGAAGTTCTATTCTGACATTCCTTTCAAGGAGGGTTTGCAGCCAACTGGCGGACCGCTTGCCACGGTGGCATCGTATCTTGCGCAGCCGTTTGGTCAGGGTGGGCGTCGCAAGGACGGAACTCGTGGTGTGACCGACAAGGCTTTGTACACGTTGATGAATACTGTTCCATTGGCTGGACAGTTTGAGCGTCTGGTTCCTTCTACTGAAACATATCAGTCTCGTCCGATATCGCAACGGTTGTTGCAATACGGTGGTATTCCAGCACGTCCGATAACGGAGAAGATGAAGCAACAAGAGTTGGAGCGAAGGTTGTACGAAATATCCAAAATGAGAAGGAGCCAAGCGAGTGAGTAAAACTTACACAGGGAATCGTGACGGGGACTACGGTAAGGCTCGTCCGGGTTTGTTGGAGTTCGTGAAGACGATTGAGCAGGTGACGGACGGTGCGTTGTGGAACAACGGCACCTACGTGAAGCGTGACATGCGTGGAAAGCCGGGGACGTTGAGCGTACACAGCACGGGTCGTGCCGTTGATTTGTCGTGGCGCAAACTAGGAACCAAGGGACGTAGGGACGGGTTTGAGGTGTCTCGTTGGCTGTGCAAGTTGTTGAAGCAGAACGCACACACGCTGGGGGTGGAGTGCATTTTGGATTATCATCCGAAGCCTCACGGACGTGGGTACCGTTGGGACCGTGACGAGTGGATGAAATATACGACGAAAACTATCGGCGGCGCACCTTCAGGTGATTGGTTGCACGTTGAACTTTCGCCTCGTATGGCGGATAGTCCAGCGCTGGTGAGAGAGGCATGGAGTGATGTTGCTCAGTCTGATTTGTTTCTTCGTAGGCCGTCAGGTCAACAGAAGAGAAGTCGGGCGAAGTAAGTTCAACAATTTTGTTGACCATCCCTTTCGGGATGTGGGTGACCATTCCAACGTCTACTGCTTCGTTTGAGTTTTCATCAGCCGTGCACCATGATGTTGTCAACGATATGTGTCCGGGTAGGCAGTCTTCCCACACGTAGCCAGCGGTGATGACATATTGGGGGGTTGGTTTGTATTCTTTGACGTTTATCCAACCGTTGCTGGAATCAAATGCGTCAGTCCAATGAATTGCAACGAGTTTTGGTGGCAGTTTCATTCTTCTTCTCCATCTAGGTGATGTTTCATGTTTCTTACAAGGTGGTCTACGAACGACGATATACGCAGCCATGCGTATACGTCGCCGTCGGTTGCTTTATCCCATGTCTTGCACAAGTCTATGACGTCTTCTTTGGTTGCGCTCATCATGAGCGTGATGATGGTGTTTGAATTTTCTTCAATGCTTTCCAGTTTGGAGTTCATGTAATCCGCTTCTTTTTTGTCCATGAACTCGTATATCCAGTCACCGTTGTTTGTTGACACGAGTCTTCCCTTCTTCGTTATGAATGTAGATGCTGTGTTCGGGTAGCCCGTTGATTTTGATTCCTTGACCCACCTCAACGTCATCAAAATACGCACGAAGTATTTGAACAAGCGTTTCCACATGGACTGCTTTGTCAAACCCGAGAGTTATTTGCCTGAACGCCATACTCTTCTCCTAATGAAAGTTTGAAAGTGTCATCCAACACCATCAAACCAACTACGCAATAACCGATAATGTCGTGCAGCGTATCGGAAATTGTTTCGCTGACAAGAGGAGCGGTAGTGCCGCCATCTTCCAAGAAGTCTTTTGTGAACTGCAAGTTGGCTAGACGTTCGTATTTGTCGGTGAGACGAACAACGATGCCTTTCAAACCAAAACGAAGAATGTTTCCGTGACCGTAATCATGCTGTTTGTAGGAAAGAAGTTTTGCCATTTGCGCAGAATCCCACGAGTCGTTCGCACGCAGATACGACACCACAGGTGTCGCTATCGCAACGAACGCATCGGGGTTTGGTTCAAGGTTGTTGTGGAACGTTATCCCGATGAGCGCATCTATCCTGTCGTGCAAAGTCTTGAAATCTATTTTATTGTTCGGTTTGGATAAAGAACCCAAGTGGGCACACCACTGTGCTGCCGACTGGTCCCATGTTGTTGCCATTTCGTATCTCCTTCTCAGTTCGTTATTCATCGTTAATGTGTTTCTAAGTTTATCATAAGCAGTGTTGCGTAAACGCAGGATGTGAACGTCGGAGTAACCCATAACGTCTCCCGCTTCTTTCAGGGAAAGACGTTTGTACATCAACAGTTCAATTACCTTGCGATACTTTTGTGGAAGTGATGCGATTGCTTCGGCTACTGCTTCACGCAATTCCAACAGTTCCTCAGCCGACGGTTCGGGTTCTTCACCCGGAACCGTCTGCATCAACGCTTCCATTTCCGACGATGGTTGTCGTCGTGATTGTAATTTCTCAAACACCTCCCCAGCGAACAGGACGTGTTTTCTAGCCATCGTATTCGTCGCTGTGCAATAGTTCGGACACATTCTCGGGGAGAAGCAGGTAACCCCACGCAGGGTTGGTGGACCTTCGCGCGAAATCCCGTGTCTGCAAATTGTCTTTGTTGGCTTCAATGTAACGCTTCAAACGGTCTACGGACACAATGACGAAACCGCCGTCCATTGAGAAGATGTACACCCACCATGTTGCTTTGGTTACTTGCAAACCTGACGGTATCCATCTGCCTTCTCGGCGTGGGTTCTGTCGCATCTCTACTGCCATGTTGCCGTTGCGGTAGCGGTCTGACTTCACTTCAAACGAACCTTCCACAAGGTTCTCCAACATTTTGCGTATCCGCTTCTCGCCCAGTTGACCGTATTTCAGGTCCTCCGAAAAGTTGAATGTGTTCTTTTCAATATCCCATTTACTGTTCTTCATCTAGGGTTTCCCATTCTGCCTGCGAGAAGCCTCTCGCTTTACCATCTGGTTGTATGTACACCCATGTTGGGGCATCAGGGTCGCAGTTGCATCCTGCGTTGTTGCGTTTGTCGTGAACGACAATAGCCAAACATTTCTTGCATCTAACTTTCGTCATGTTTCCTCACAGTCAGTTTGATTATTTGCTTGTCGTCTTCCCACGCTACACCGTTCAAGCCGTCAAGAATGGACTTTGCGTAGTTGTCAACGTCGCCTTTCAACGGCGACTTGAAATCAGGGTTCTTGGTTGCGTTCACAGTAATCGTTGTTCCCTTGGAGTTGATTACCAGCGAAACTTCTATCGTGTGCGAGGCATCAAACAGCGGACCGTTGTAAGCAGCAGCAACAGCCTTCTCGTAGTTCTCTGTGCGTTTCGGGGTGTAGACGTGTCCGGTGCGTGTGGCTCGTGGACGTTCTTTGACGAGGGGACGAATGGGAATGAACTGTTTGTGTTTCTTCACGAGTCGTAAACTTTCATGACGATTGATTCAAGGTGAATGATTCCATCTTCACGGTCGTGAAACTTGCCCCACTTTTTGTCTGCTTCAATCAGCAACGTCAACGCTTCTTGGGGCATCAAACCGTCGTCACGGAAACGATGTGCGAGACGTACAAGCGTGCCGGAACGGTCAGACCCCTCGAGCGGTCCCTTGTCCAAGATTTTGTACGTGTACGGGCTAATCATGTAGCGAAGTTCGCCAACTGAAATTGGCGGACCAGAGCGCATAACGATGTTTCGGGGGGTTGGTTCTGACCACAGTTTCGCTACATCGGCAATCAAATCAGGGGAAACAAGCGAATCGTAAGCGGCGTCCACAAACTGTGTCAACGTCATCGGTGAGTCGTTGTCAAACAACATGATGCGTTCAATCGGCTGTTTCTCCCAGCCACCGAAGTACGGCAGACGAACATAGTTGCCGTAGCCGTTCACCTTGTCTTGTTTCGGGTTCACTTCTTTGGCTGGATACTCGCACACTTGATGTGCAGCCAACAAACAACGACGCATCACTGGTGCCTCAACTGGCGCAGAAGCGAACAGCCACAGGTGGTATCCACGTCGTGTGCGTTCAACCCATGTGCGAACATTCTTCACCGCCAAAGCGGTTTGAAGATTTCTGACTG
>Ga0208161_1001054_pt1 | contig 15093 bp, 17 predicted proteins | sample CB_VirMetaG_3_FD_184538 | JGI IMG/M metagenome (GOLD analysis project Ga0208161, IMG submission 184538) | Freshwater to marine saline gradient viral communities from Chesapeake Bay - CB_1508_1S Viral MetaG (SPAdes) (version 4) | ecosystem: Environmental > Aquatic > Marine > Coastal | place: USA...
ATAGTCTTGAGACAGGGAATCCACTATCTGGGTGTTGCTGCGGGTCACCCATTCGCCGCTTTCGGCTTGTGCCTTGAAGAAAAGCCTTTGACGGCAGATAATAGCAATCATCTTCCGCACGTCGGAGCGAGCGACGGGGACGTGCATATCAATCAGTTCGCCGTTCTCGCCACCATACCCGAGGCTTGAATCGGTCGAGTCAAGGGAAACCACGGCATTATAGTACATGCGGAGGTTTCTCGACCAGACACCGGATAGTGTAGACTGCCCCGCATCCGCATTCAGGCTGAACATGGATAGGAAGCTTCCAATCTTGGAAACGACCGAATCGGTGTCTTTCTCTGCTGCCCAATAACCGTTATTCATCGTGCTGGCCTCTTAGATTTTGTATCGACTTCAAATGCCATTTGTTGAATGAACATACCTTCACAGGCCACGTTATGCACGATCTCGGCTTGCAAAAAGGTCGTCTTCTGTTGGGTCCTTGGCACCTCGGTTTGTATGATTTGCGAAGGCTTCGTCAAGTATTCAAGATTCTGGGCTGTAGCCTGACCCCATGGGAATCGGCCCCACTGTTCTTGACCCCATCCCCGCCGTTCGTCCCGCTTCGTCCAATCGACATCGATACCGTACTCGAACCAGTCACTGCGAAAGCTAAGGTTTGCGGTTGAGAGTGAGTCATAGCGCGTGTTGACAACGAACTTCGTAAACTGCTTCACATAGCTCGAATCCCCTCCATCGATGGGGGATGTCCTGATGATAGATTCGATGGGGGTGTACAGAGTCACAGCATCGGACACGGCACCCGAGAACGGGATGTTCAGTGTCACGTCAGCTCCTGAGACTGCGGTGATTCGGTATATCTTGGTGACGGTCCCGTTATACCATGTGAGCGCACTGCCCACGGGACCACTGAAAGCCCCACTAAGGGTCACGGTCAACCCGTCTCCTGATATCGCTGAGACTGTGAAAGCAAAATCCGCATCGGTAAAGTCTGTTAGGAGTGAGTCCTTGCGTTCGATGAATATCTTTGTCCCATCAGTGATGACTCTGTTATTCTGGAATGTCTTCGTCAAGGTGAAGTTGTTATCAATAACGAAGCCCCAGGTAAAGACTTTCGATATCGTGGACCAGGATTCTGTCAGAGTATTGTAGCTGTATACGGTTTTCGTTGCGTCCACTGGAGAGGTCGCCGTTGCGATATAGAGTTGTCTATCGTCTTCAAGCCCGTACATAACGGTGTCTTGTGTCGAGTCTTCATCCGAAACCTTGATAAGAGGTTCTATCTGATTCCTGGATACAAGCTTCATAGACGTGTCTGATATACCGACGATACCTTGGTTTGTTTTTGCGAACACTCTGTTCCCGAGCCTTGCAACACCAGTTGCAGATATGCCCTTAACAGTGGTGTCAATCTCGCGTACTGAGAGAGAGCCTGAACCTGGTTCCCCATAGACAGCGAAAATACCGTCGCGTTTTACAACTATCAGGCTGTCCCTGGTTCTTCGTATGTTTAACAAGTCTTCATCTTCAGAACCGATATCAACAAAGAACGGTACGGATTCAGGCTGGTTCGGCTTAGACCAGTGAAGTCTATTCCTTACGGACTCTTGAGTCGATACAACTTCTGTTGCAGCGAACGACGTTCCCACAACCGGTTCAAAAGAGTTCCCGAGGTCCGAGTTATTCACGAACACTTTGAACCCACGGTTAGGGACTCTCGAAATGATTGTCAAACCACCGGGGAATTCTATCGTGCTGTCACTTGGGTAAGCAAGGAAGTTGCTAGATGACAGTGTGATAGTAGCTGCTAGCCTACCGATTCGCTGCTTGATAGTTGGACCGTCTCCAGTTGTTTGAAGGAACTGGAATGTAAAGTTCTCGGGTGTCCCTGAATCTGTAAACTGTATGCTTAGAGTTCTATTTGTCGTAAGAGAACCACCGATATGAGTCAATTCGACTGTGTGCCTTTGGTATGTGTTGCCATAGAACATGTGCCCCTTCCAGGATTCGATGCAGTTCGCCCCTGGAGGTCTTACGTTTGGAAGTCGGCTTCTATCCCCATCGGATGGATTTGTGTAAAGAGGTAGTCCCTTCTGGAAGATACCATCTGAGAAGTTTGTGGATATCGTCCATCCAGGAGATCCAGAACCAGTTATTTCTATCTCTTTAGCAAGGTAGTAATCACCATCTGGAATGGCAATCGGGTTCGAGCTGAGAGGGACTTCGGTCCTGGAATAATAGATATCGATGAAGTCACCGGCTTGAGCACTTGATGGGACTTCGATTTCAATCGACGAGAACCTATCAAGTCCGAAGTCCACATATCCGATACTTTCATCCGAAGGATAACTCACAATACCGGCGACTGAAGTATCAATCTGTTCTTTTGTTGCTGGTGGTCTCGGCAATACGACCTTGAAAGCGACTTCTTCATAGACCACTGAACCTAATAGAGTGAGACTAGTCGCAACGCATGTAAACTCGTATCTTCCATTGATTTCTGGACTAGGAACACTTTCTATCAGACTACCGGAAGTAGCATCGAAAACATCTGAGGTAGCGTTTGTTAATATGCCAGTGTAAACGCCATTAACAACAAATCGTGTTGCAACACTGTTTTCATAGACGAGATAAACATAGATTTCATTCGCTGTAAGAGCCCCGAATCCACCGCCGCCTACGTTTGTTTCCCATCTGGCCCTTGTCATATTGTTGTTATAGGCAAACACTGGACTGCTCGGAGGACTCTCGATTGTCTGACCGTTTGGTAGTTCTCTTCTTAGCACTGCCTTGAAGCTAATTGCACTGTCGGCTAGGCAATCGGAGTTAACTGGAGGCGTGGCGTTTTTTCTTGCTACTGTGAGGGTGAAATCATTTGCATAGAATATCTGCGTATCTCTAACTCCAGCAGCGCCTAATATTCTATAGGATACTGTTCCCTGTCCGGTGAAAAAGTTGTCTTCTGTCGCAGTTATAGTCGTCGTGATATCAATCGTCGGTGCATCTAATCCTGGTAAATCCGAGTCGTTAGAAGCGTCGTCCCGCATGACCCTAATACCTTCTGGAGTGCAGAAGAACGCTTGTTCTTTCATAATCTCCGAAAACGGTGCGGCGAAAAATGCAAACGGTGCTGGTCTGAGTGTCCCATCCTGTTCGAACGGGACTAAAGAACTCGTCTTGACGCCCTGGACGTTGCCGAACTTGTCTATCCGTATGATTTGACTATTCAGGATGACCACGATGTAATCACCGAACTCGAAGCATCCATAGATAGTTTCAGACGGGTCATAGAGTTCGTTGAAACCACGTTCCTTGATGTACAACCCGTCCCGCTGATGAAGGACGTTCACAAGCCTCTCAGTAGCTCCATCTGGAACCATAAGTGAGTTCGATTGTAGTGCTAGACCGTAGGTTTTCTTTGTCCTGATTCTAGTCATAGGTATCGCAGTCTCCGAACACTAGCCGACCGTAATAGGGACGTATCATTATGCACGGTTGTTCGCGCCCCTTCCACTCTGTCGGCGAGGGCCTGTTGCAAATACAGAATCGAGTTTTGCAATTCTTGCTGTTCTGCCTTCATACCATCGAAATCACCCCGTAGCCGGTAGATGCGGGTTGACACCGCATGAATCAGGCAGGCCACGGCTTCATCTGGCATGTTCGGGATGGGGGTTTCCCCTGCGAGTGTGATGTAGTCTCCAGTGGTCAGGGTTTTGGGCAATTCGCTTGCAATAAACGTGTAGGTCGTTCCCACCACTGAAGAGGGTGTCAGGCCACACGCAAGGACGGCATTCCCATAGCCGAGCTGCTGGATGAAGTCGTATTCAACTGTAGAGCCAAATCCTGAGGGATTACCTGCGACAACCACCACTCCGGTATCGAAATCCACTGATGACACGGTTGTGGTCGCAGTCGAGAGAACGAGTTTACCAGGGGATACTTCCAGAACGAGTTCGAGGGTAGCTGCCTGCGACATGGGCTGCGTGAACACGATGGAGTCGGCTTCGAAGTAGAACTTACGAGGAATACCGCTGTTCGTGGTTTCCTCGTTCGTGGCTTGCTCCCTGGTAATCTGGGTAAGCAGGTGTCTCTCAGTATCCACTGTTAGATAGAGTTCACGAAGCCCGCGACCTGAAGCACGCTTTGGAAGTCTGACATGCTTCTGGTTTGCTGCGACTGCAACCGCAGTGGAGATAACGAAGAACTCTTTCTGAAGGTCGGATATGATGGGACGAATCCGTTTGATGGATTCCTGGTTACAGATATTGATGATGGTGCTTTGACTGAATCGACCTTGTGCAAATTCAGTCGAAGTGTTCTCCTTAATTTGTTCCACTAGGTCTTCAGTCGTGTACATTACTTAGCCTTTTCTTTAAGCTTCTTACTCACCACCACTTTGATTTTCGGCTTCTTCACTTCATCGAAGAGTTCATCATCTTCGTATAGAGGGTCTTCATCTTCGAGAAGTTCTTCCATGTACTTAATAAGCTTATCTGCAATTTTCTTTTTCTTGTCATCCATCATGTCTTATCTCCTTTTAAATAAAATCATCTTCTGCCACTGGAATTAGTTCTTTGATATTGTCAAAAGGCTCGGTCTCATAGCTTACATTGAGTTTGCCCCCGAAAAGCCCGTCTGGAATTTCTGTCAAGATGTCTTCCATCAGAAACCAACGCCCGTCAGTCAGTTGCACCGGGGCGAGGCGATGCTGGCCCGATTGATAGGCGATCAATGTCTGTGCGTCGGCGTCAGTAAAGATCAGTGCGTTCATGGGATAGCTCCGTCGATGGCTGTTATCAGTGCAGACACGCGAGCGTCCAGCAGGGCAAGGTCTAGGGCTTCGCCGATGGAGTAGAAGGCGATGCGGGCGTCGGCAAGCAGACTTGTGCCTGATTGCCTTGCAAATACGGTAGTGTTTTGAGGATTAGCAAAATTAGACACGATATTAATAATTACAGTATTTCCACTAGTTCTTGCATCAAAGTTACTGGCATTGCCGCGAGAGATACCTATAAATCCTATAGAGTTTATAGAACCTGTAGACCCGCCAATAGAGTTGCGACTGCGAACGTCTATAGCGTTTAGAGCAGTATTCCTGTAAATCCCGGTGTCGCCGCCGAGTCCGATGTAGGCATTTGTAGCAGTAGATGCGGTGTCGACATAAACGGACATGTGCTGGTTGTTTAATGCTTCTGCATTGCCAGCTCTGTTGCTATCCAGATACTTCGTGCTCCCATCTCCCACCAGACCCGTCTTGCGATTATAGTCGCCAGAGACAAAGTTGAAGTTTGTTGGGGCAGTTCCCACCAGTGGTTGTATCGCGCCATTAAGATTGTTCCATCCCGCCATAATGCAAGATGCTTTAATGGCGCTCCACGTTCCATCCGCTTTGCTGCCCGTAATGAAAGCGTCAATGGCGTCAACGAGGTCTTTTACTTGGCTCATGCTAAGGAACCTCCTGCTGCATAACCACGATTGACATAATTAAGCGTGTCAATATCATAACTACTTGCATTCAATCCCGTATTGATAGCAAATTGCATTTCAGCCATTAATCTTGTCACACGGGTATCAAGTAGGGCGAGGTCGAGGGATTCGCCGATGGAGTAGAAGCTAAAACGTGAAGCAGTTGGCGCGACAGCACCCCTAAACACTTCAATAGTTTCGCTGGCAGGAGAATTGCTTGTTTGGTTATGAGTTCTAGTTGTTAAAGAGATTCGACTTGTCACGGTTGCCCCGTCGGCACGGCTTTTGCCTAGAAATCCATTTGCCATCAAAGCGCCAGTATCAAAGTTGCTTGCATTTCTGGAGCGAAATCCAAAATTTGAACCGGACAAGCCAACAGTCGATGATCCGGCATTGCTGCCAGACCCCATGTAGCGAGAAATGTCGGAAAGCGCTTCGCTAGCGAACACGCATAAGTGCTGACTATCCCGCGGATCAGCGTTGTTGTTCCTATTGCTATCCAAATACTTCGTGCTCCCATCCCCCTTTAACCCCGTCTTGCGGTTGTAGTCGCCAGATACAAAGTTGAAGTTGGTCGGAGCTGCACCAGTGAGCGGAACCAGAGCACCGCCGAGTGTGCGAGCACCCGCAAGGATGCAACTCGCCTTAATGGCATTCCAGATACCATCGGCCTTGCAGCCCACTACAAAGTCATTGATAGCCGTAACCACGCCAGACTCTAGCGCCTGCCCATCTGCTGCCTCAACTGCGGCAATGTAGGATTTTGCGTCTGGGTCGCCAAAAGAGTACCCGTTTGCAAATGGGAAGTGATTACCCCGCAGCATTTTCATCATTGCGCTAACCTTCCCATCTCCAATACAGAGTCACCTGAGAATTAGAGTCGTCTAGTCTTTTGAAAGATATCTCATTCGTGCTTGAAATACCAAAGAACGTATAAAATGCGCCCGTAGGTACGACAAAAATATCACCGGAACCGTCTTGTCTGACAGCGATTGATACTCCCGTTTGATTGCTCACTGTAACCTGATTACAAACATTGTGAGCGAGGGTCACGTATGTCGCACCTGATGCGCTAGTTTGTACGGCGAGGTGTCCGGCCCTAACCATAACTGGTCTGATAATTGCGGGTTGTGTTGCCATTATTTCTTTTTACTCCCTTTCTTTTTGTCGGCTTTGACGAACTCTTTAGCGACCTTCTGAGGTACACCCACCTTTTTAGCAAACTCTTTGTTATGAGCAGCAGCCTGCATTAACTTCTTCTGTTTTGGCGTCTTACTTGGCATTGATTCTCCTTTTCTATTCCCACCGTCAACTAGCCGCCTCTAGGGTCTCTTCTTATTTTCTTCTTGTCGTCTACGGTTTTCGTTGCTGCTGCTATGCGGTTTTCGGCAATGGTTAGCAAACTGTCGTCTTTGTCTTCTGTATCGGCTGGGTCAATTGCCTTTGTGATGGTCCTCTCAAAGATGACGACACCATCATCAAATATTGTCCTTTTCTGTCTAACCTTGATCGTTCCATCTGCCATGACTGTGATGTCTTCAGTGGTTGTTTGTTCGGTAAGCATATTAGATGACCTCATATTGAAATATAACATATCCTTCGACCGCATTTGTTGTAAACGCCTGATAATAAATATCTATCTCATCGTCTGACGTGCGAGAAATAACAAGACCGGACGACGTTCCAATCGGAGCGGAAGCCCTCCATATTGTCACAGTTCCGTGCGCATCACTTAGACTCCCGAATGAAGTAGCGATGGGTAGAGTGACCTTAAATCTTGTTACTGTCGGAGCTGCTGCGGTCGCAATTTGACCACTGAATGCAAAGCTAACTGTTACAACATTTCCGACCCTAGAATATCGCCCCTCTGCTACTGTCCCAATCGTGTTAATGTTGGTTACTGCTGTCATGGCCGGCGTATACGTCCCACTCGTAATATTCCCTGCGCCGATGTTGTGGATTTGCCCCAGCGTGACGGCGCCGGCATCCGTAGCACTGAGTATCGCATTCCCGCTTGTGTTATCGACGGCCCAGCCGCTTGATCCGCCTCGCTGTCTCAATACGTTTGAATTTGTCCATAGCGTATTATTCGCAGCAGCACCGCCGCTGATTGCTAAGCCTGCACTGAACGTCTTAAGAGCGCTGAAAGTCTGCGCCCCTTGGAGCATGGCAAAGGTGCCGGTAGTCCCAACGGCCGGCACTGTGTAGGTCCGAGCGGCTGCCGATGTGCCACTGTTGAGGGTGAGTCGGTTGACGCCCGATGATAAAGCAATCTGGTTTGATGCTGCTGAGACGCTGAGAGCGTCGCTAAAGGTCTTAGCACCTGCAAACGTTTGGTTGCCTGCGTCAACAACACCCCTAGAAGATGGTCCAGCGTTAGGAAGGTTGAAGGTGTGAACGTTGCCACTCGATGAAATGGCGAAGTCACTACCTAAAGTTCCGGCGACAAATGTCTGTGATGCACCGGTCTGAGAGTTGAGAGAAGTGATAGCTGCCGATAGCTTGGAGTTAAGCTGCGTCTGGATAGAGCTCGTGACTCCAGAAACGTAGCCAAGCTCGGTTGCTGTGACAGTTGATGCGCTCAGGTGTCCAGCGCCATTTGTTTCAACCGCACGGTTAGATGTCAAACTGTTTAGCTTGGACAGCGCAATGTTAGCCCCTGAGCTGATATCAGAGTTGACGATAGAGTTGCCAAGATCAAGTTTCGAATAGGAAATAGCAGCTGATGCGTCGATGTATGCGTTCGTGATAGCGCCGAAGCTTGGGCCAGTACCATCGGTGAGAAGAACCTGGTTTGCCGAACCGACTCCGAGGTCTTTAAGGGCTTTACCTGTTGTCGAAGCAAACTGCACAATCCCATTCGTCACGGAGCTAGACGGCCCCACCACGTCACCGGAACCGGCTGCGAGGGTTGCGAACTCAAGAGCTGTACCGCCTGAATCCACACGAAGCACCTGGAGAGCGGAACCAAGAGCGTTCAATCCCGTACCGCCTTGGGACACGGGGAGCGTTGCCACGCTAGACAGGGCACCGGCCCCATCGTTTACGACCACATGGTTAGCGGAACCGGATGCAATCTTGGTTCGTGCGATATCCGCGGAAGCGTCGATATCCGCGTTCACGATAGAACCCGTCAAAGCAAGCTTCGAGTAAGCAATAGCGGCAGAAGCATTAATATCCGCATTCACGATGGAACCAGTCAAAGCAAGCTTGCTATAGGCAATAGCAGCAGAAGCATTGATATCGGCATTCACAAGCTGTCCAGTGAGGTCTAGCTTGCTATAGGCAATAGCTGCTGCCCCATCGACGTTAGCATTCACTATCTTGGCGAATGAAGGGGTCGTCCCATTGGTCACAAGGACATCATCGGCTGTACCGACTCCGAGGTCACTTGCAAACTTGCCGTCGGTCCCAGTAAATGCCATGAGTCCGTTTGCGGTTGTCGATGCTGGGGCTGTGACAGCATTCGGAAGTGCATCCCCCACCCGGTACCAGTTGCCCCCACTGAACGCCAGGATAACGACTTCGTTATTCCGGTCGAGGACTAGGGAGGTCCCCCCTAGAATCGTGTTCGCACCATTCCGGTTAATGGTGATGTTATTGGTAGCGGCTGCCCCTGACACGTCGGCAATCACGAAGACTTGGCCGGTAGCTCCTGCCGGAAGATTGACGGTTGCTGCCCCGGCATAGTTAATCAGAACCGCATAGTCGGTAGTAGCTACCGCCGTGGTTGCTGAAGTTGAGACACGGATATTCGAAACCTTTGGCCCACCACTGACAGTGGCATTCTGGAGAGCTACCAGGTAATTGGACAGGCTTTCCCAATCCTCTTCGTTCACTGCTGGAACTGAATAAGAGACACCGTTAAAGGTAACAACCGTGGCCATGCTTCACTCCAATAAAAAAACCCTGCTATGCAGGGTAATATACACCAAATCTAACCAGGTATCGACTTAGGTATTTGATTCCCAGTTGAACCCTGTCCAGTAGATTTGGTATCCAGGTACACGGCACGCCACGAACTGGTCGGAGCGGCTTGTGTACTTGTAACCGGTCTGGTTATCGAGGAGCTTGATAAGCTGTCCATCGGCACCGGGCACCTTGAAGGACATCTCAGACGAACCGCCTCGGTACCAGTGTCGGTTAGGCACGTTTTCGGATGCGCCTGCTGCATTCATCGGCTTGCAGAGGCCGATAGCCTCGCCTTCCTTGATGATGGAGCAAGGGACAAGCTTCGTGATACCGATTTGACTATGGAACGTGATCATGTTCGCGCCGACATCGAGGGACGAAATCTTGTAGCTTGAGTCGTAGCGGCGATATGCCATCTGGTCATCAAGGACGTTCGCCCAAGCGAGGTTGTTCATGAACACCATCTGTTCGACTTGCGTCGGAGTTCCGAGGCCCTTGTTAGCTGCGTAAGCGATACCGTCAAGGATTCGACCGAAGGTAAGCTTCACACCGCTATTCGGTCCACCGCCGTCAACAACAATACCACGGTACCGGCTGTACTTGCTGGTTTCGATTCCGAAGAGCTGTCCACTCTGCGTGCTGATAATCTTGATGATACCAGGCATAAGCTTCGTGGTGTCTTCCATGCCCTTGATTGCCCAGTAGTGGGAAGTCAGGGAGGAAGCAGCAACGGGGGTTCCGTCTTCGAAGGTCACGTAGCCGTTTTCCACGTCCACCGACTTGAGTCGGCTTTCGTAAACAACCGAACCGGATGACCTTTCGATTTCGACGAACACGGTTCCTTCACGACCCACGAAGAGTCCGGAAGCGAACTCACCGAGGTTGAAGAGAACATGACGACCGGCAGCATTCACACCGTTCGTGAAGGCGATACTGTTAATCGTTCCGGATCCTGCCGTAAGAGCCACACCGCGGTAAGTTGCGGTCGTGTAGGAGGTATGACCGAAGAGTCCGTGATCAGTGTCCTGACCGTAGAGAACCACGTCTTGAAGGGTACGGGCATGAGACTCAAGGTTATTCGAAACGAGGTACTTGGTAGCAGACTTGAATGCTTTCTCATTACCTTCGGAGCGGGACATGACCTTCCATGGGATAACGGACGTCAGGAGGTACTCGTAAGACTTGTACTCGGCTTGCTCCACCACACCGGCATTTGCGGGGTTGATGTTTGCAAGGGCAAGGCCCGAGCCTGTCCAGGTATGGCCGGATTCATCCGTAAGTGCCATGCCCTCGATATAGGACTCGCCGTCACCGGCTGAGCCTTCGAAGGGGATGAAGTCGAGGAGTTTCATACCAGGTACACGGAGGTTATTAAACTTGCCGTATACCTTCTTAAATAGACCGTTATATGTGGCTGCTTGGCTTTGTTGGCTCATGGTTCAGTTCCTTATTTGCTGAAGAAGTGGATGGTGATAACGAGCTGTCCGGTTTCCGAGTCAAGTCCTGTCGGAATCACACGACCCGCAAGGTTTCCTGCTGGAGTCACCAGGAGGCCCGCTGTCAGAGTGTTAGGGAGGGACGTGACTTTAGGAACGAACTTCATGTCTTCAGCATCGTAAAGAACCGCTTCCATGCCGACGACATCCGCAATCTGTCCACTGCAAGCGAGAACGAAGCCAAAAGCATCTACGCCGAGAGCTGTTGAACCGAAAGCGACCGTCGTATTAATTTCTTCTGTCGAGGTTGCCGAATCCACTCCGAGAAGAGCGTTAACGGCTGCCTGCGTGAAAGCAGAATTAGCAGTACCGAAAATAATCGGAAGTCTATTTTTGGTCGCAATCTGGGTCACGACACCGGCTGTCACAGTGAACACCAATTTCAGTTGGTGCGGCTGAGACGCGGCAAGTTGCGGATTCTCTAGCGTCAAGGCTTGCAGACTCATGTGTTAATTCTCCATCATCTGAAAAGGTCGTTATAATCTACCGCATTATAAGACTTCTTTTTCTCCATTGTCACGGGTTTGGGAGAATTTTTCAATGGCTTGGGAGCAACGGATTGTTTTTTTGTAACGGGCTGAGGTGTTGACTTATACTTACGATTATAGACAGTCTGCACTGCGTTTTCGATTGCCTTCGAAGAAGGCGCCATTCCACCTGAACGAATCCGACGTTCGATAGCTCCGAACACTTCGAGCTGAATTTCCTTCCTATGCTGTTCGGGGATTTTTGACACCGCCATGTTAACTGTATCAATTATAAGTGTTGCTTGTTCTTGGGAAGCTTTGGCCTCCATCTCTTCCTTTTCCTTGGCTTCCCGTTCGGCAATCTTCTTACGGAGAATCTCGCGTTCCTTGTTTGCGTCTTCGAGTTCTCTCTCTTTTGAACTCATAGTGGAACGTCTGATGAAGTCCTTCACCTTGTCCCGAATGAGGGCATCGAAATCCACTCCGAGGGATTTCATGGATTCATCGATATCGACGCCGTTTCTAATGTTCTCGACGATACCCATCACTTGGACGACTTGCTCTCTGTCCTTGGCAAGAACCTTATTCTGCTGTGCCACCTCGACATATTGTTCGGCAATCTTCTGGACCTTCATTTCATCCAGGGGAAACTGCTGCCCATCGATTTCGATGGTTGCGATGATACCCTTGTCTTCAGGCTCCTCAGGTGTCTCGGCTTCCTCTGACTCTTCGGACTCTTCAGAGGGTTCCTTGTCCTCGGATTCTTCAGACTCTTCGGCTTCAGGCTCGGTATCCGCTTCCTCTGCTTCGGTCTCTTCGGCTTCTGCTTCAGGCTCGGGAGTGTCTTCGAATAAATCGCCAAAATCTGCTGATGTGTTGTCGTTTTCTTCAAACATTGAAATGCACCCTTAGTTGTACGTTGTAAGTGTTGCTACCGTTTTCCCACTTAACCAAGAACTCGAAACCTCCTGTTGCCGGCCACCAATTGAATCCGGTGATAGTGGACTGTGTATCAGGCTGACTCACGACACGGGACACTTCCACATGGGAGATATCCCCATCGACCCGAACGAACTGCTTTACCCCGCTTGTCGCCTTCACCTCGAAGCTTTGGATGCTTGTATTCTGGTCGGATATGCCACCGTTCAAAGCAGACACGATGTTTTGCATATTGGCATTAAGCCACTCGATTAGCTCGGCCAGGTCTTCAGACAGTTCGGGGTCAAGTAGTTCTTCGTCGAAAGTCTCTGTCGCTGTTATGAGAGTCATTAGAACCTCTTCATTTTAGGCCTTATGGCTTCGAGTTTTCTATCGTCCATTCTGTTCATCATCTGTTCAAGAACTGCGGGATGAATCCACTGGGTATCGCTGTCTATCTTAGGCATGACCCTGATTTTCGACACGTCCCGCATTCTCCAGCCATACATAGCGGCTGCGATACCATCGCAATGGTGCGCAATGAATTTACCTATCTTCGGCTCTCTTTCAAAATCCTTGTTCTGCTTATTGAGCTTGCCGGTCTTGAGCTGATGAATAAGTTGTTCGCAGGAAGGGTGTATCTCAATCATATCATCATGGAAGCCTTGGTTCAGACTTTTGACAGACTCCTGGAATCCCCCCTTCTGAACGAAGCTGCATCGGTAAAGGTGTTCTTCCTGAAGGTCCACCATGAACTGACCGGGGCAATCCATAAAGCTAGGCTTGTCGTCATCTTCCTCGATGATACCGGCTTCCTCTTCAATCTCTCGCAGGTTCTTCACGAGGTCGCTAGTGGGAGTCCGAGGCTCGAAGACGCGTTCGGATTTGATGCGGACTTTCCTTGCGTCTTCATCATAGAAGAACACGAGCGAATGGGTAGGGTCACCAAGGCCCCCTACGTCGGTGATCATCCACCGCTTGAAGTCTCGCTTCGGGAAGTCGAAGTCTCTAACGTGTCTCTCTTCGCTGAAAGCGGGGACGGCTAGTTGAACCTTGGTATCGACGGCGATGCAGAGGTATTCCCTGATAAAGTCTTCGGTATGAGGGCCGCCGCAATCTTCAATAGCCTGCTTGATTTCTGCTGGACCATAGAGCGGGCAATCGTGGATATCGAAGTGAAAGTACCCATTATTCGCAATAGCCTTCTGCTTGAAGTAGGTGTTCATGGAATGCAGGATTTGGCTGCTTGACGTGGTAGCCGCAGTGATGGGGCATTTAACCAAGAGAGACATAGGCAGCAGGACGGACTTCATGCCGTATTCGAAGGATTCGCTAGGCACGTCCCGAATCTCTTCGAGGTAGATAGACTTTGCCCGCTTCCCTCGAAGTCTTTCGATAGAGCCTAGGTTGAATCCACTCACGATGATGCGATTATGCCCGACGTGCCAAGTAGAGCCCTTGCGTTTAATCCATCCGGGAGGTGCTTCGGCCCCGATGATATCGAATATCTGAGCCACGATATCGACGGTCTGGTCCTTCTCAGGCCCGACGATACGAACGGGATAGTTCAAGGGGTGCGGCTTAGCGCAATCCTCGCAAGCCATAAGAACATTCAGGGTAGACTTCCCGTATCCTCGGCAGCATTCCATCATCCGGATACGGACTTCAGGGGGCAGGTTCCTGAGGACTGTATAGATTTGAAGTTGACCTTCGTGCATCTTGTACCGAAGGTCGCCGGTCGTCCAGGACCGGAATATTTTCTTGACGATATCGGCTTTTTCTTCTGGAGTCATTTGAGGAGGGAGTAAGCCTTGAAGACGATATACGGCGCGTAGAGCTTACCAATCTTGTCCTTGACCTTAGCCACGTCTTCCACTTCGAACTCACCTTCAGGCTCGGAGTGAATCTTGAAGGCAAGTTGTCCAAGCTTGAACTTCTCTTCGCCGGATAGCTGCTGGTCGGATTGTGACAAGGCAGTGAGGGAATTGATAGCGACACGAGCGAGTGTCAAAGGCTTGGCCCCGTCCTTAATCTCTTCGCCGTCCATATCTGTGATAACCGTGCTCCATGCAACTTTCATAACGCAATCTCCTATAGATGGTACAATTTCGACTTATTTTGTATCCCGATTCGGAATTGGTGTAAAGTATTCCGGGACATTAAAAGAAGGAGTTTGAAATGTCGCAGGGAATTAAAGAGTCAAAAGAAGTTCTTGTGTTTACGAAGTTGCTTGCAGTATTCATTGCCAAGCAGTTGCAGGATGGAGCTGGAGTTGACGACCTTCTAGCTCTTGGCCAGAAGGTTCTTCTGGATACTGATTTCAGGGATGCCGCCCTTGCTGCCGTTGCTGATATCAGTAAGGTCGGTGCTGAAATGGGCGACCTTGACGCCAAGGAAGTTGGCGAACTCGGAATGATGGGGATTGATATCGTTGTTTCTGTTCTTTCTGCGCTAGAAGCGAAGAAGGTGTAACCTCTTAGCGGGGATGGAAAGATTCCATTTGCCGAAGGACTCGGCCCCCGCATCTTCTAGAAAATGAATTGTTCCACCAAAGCGAGAACCATCGCGATAATCTCTTCAGCATACTTTTTCACTTCAGGAACCTGACCGAGCAGGCCTCCAAGAATAGCGCCAAGTACAAACTCAATAGGCTTACGGGCAAGTCTCCACCAAAAGGGTGTGCGCTTCCCGGTTTTAGGCTTCTTTTCTTCTACGGGTTTGACTGGTTCTGGCATGACAACCCTTCCATCTGGGGGGAACTTCTCCCTTTGTTTAGGTGGCAGTTTTGCAAATTCTACCACGGCTTGAATAACATCTTCGATATCTTTCCC
>Ga0208161_1001057_pt1 | contig 15046 bp, 42 predicted proteins | sample CB_VirMetaG_3_FD_184538 | JGI IMG/M metagenome (GOLD analysis project Ga0208161, IMG submission 184538) | Freshwater to marine saline gradient viral communities from Chesapeake Bay - CB_1508_1S Viral MetaG (SPAdes) (version 4) | ecosystem: Environmental > Aquatic > Marine > Coastal | place: USA...
TCGATTGTTACCTCCGGTATTGCTATCGTTGAGGTAGATTCAACCGCTACTTTCGCTGTTGATGACGCTGTTGTTGCCAATGCCTCTGGCCAGGCTAATGACGGCGGATCAGGCGTGGTTCTTGGTCGTGCCCTCGATGCTATCACATCTGCTGGCGCTGGTCAATACATCCGCGTTAAGCTCGGTAACGAAGCTGGTGCTTGATAGATATTAAAGGAGAGTAATTAACTATGATGAATCTAGATCAGGTACGCGTAATTGACCCTATTCTTACGCAACTCGCCCAAGGCTATAAGAATGCTGAAGGCGTGGCTACATTCTTTGCTCCTTCGGTATCTATGAATACCAGAGCTGGACGTACACTCGTTTTTGGTAAGGAGGCTTTTGCGGCTCAGTCGTTCCTCCGTGCTCCTGGAACTAACATCCAGAAGATCCAGAACGAGTTCGGAACCCGTTCATTCGCTCTCCGTCAGGAAGCGATCAGCTGGGAAATCGCCGAAGAAGTCGCTGCTGAAGCCAAGAACGGCGCTGCTCAAATCGACCTCCGTCAGTTTGCTGCTAAGGACGCCGCCAACCGCCTCATGCAGTCTTGGGAAGTCCAGGTTGCCACTATCGTAACCGATTCTGCCCAGTATGAGACAGGTAATGTTCTCGATCTTTCCACCTATAATGGTGGTGCTGATCAGTTCAACAGCCCAACCGCTGACGTTGAGGTCCTCATGGATGATGCCAAAGAGCAAGTTCGCTCACAAATCGGCGTATATCCTAACAAGATGGTGATCTCGCCTGATGCCTTCAACGCCCTCAAGCGTAACAAGCGTATCCGTGACTTCATGCAGCGCGGTGTGCTCGTGGATGAGAAGACCCTAGCTCAGATCTTCGGTCTTGATGAGATCCGCGTTGCACGTAGACTCAAGCTTGCTGCTGATGGAACTCTTGAGAACATCTACAACAACGTTGCTGTTCTCTTCTACCATCCTTCAGGAGCTACCGATGGCTTCATGCCTGCTCTTGATGCCAACTATGGCAACCCTGCCTTCGCCTATACCTATACTCTCAGTGGCTATCCTATCGCCACTCCTGAGCGTTTCAATATCGAGCGCAGAGTATTTACCGGCGACATCCTCGTTGAGCGTAGCTTCGAGCTCGTCGGCATGGGCGAAAATGGCAAGTGTGGTTCTGGTTTCATCTTCAATAACCCTGTTGCCTGAATCTGACCCGCGTATTTCCTCTGAGGCCTTCGGGCCTCTTTTTTTTACGTGTTTATAGGTCCCAGTTTAAGGTTTATATAGAATAGACCGATACTATGCCATATTCTCCTTACCCAGATAAGTTTGGAGTAGCGGATAATTGCAATCCGGCAACAGTCGATTATTTTATCGAGGTATTTGGATATCAAGAAGCAGTGGAGTTGTCAAATATTGACAATCCTACTGGTAATGATATTAACTTTGATAAAATTCAAATCGCGCTTAATGACGCTGCGACTCTGATCAATAATTACATACTTACTGCGCCTCCTCAAGGTAAGATTCTTATTGCGGGTTCATATCGCCGAACCCAAGCCATCTTGGCTCGTTGGTATCTTGACACACTCCGTCCTCGTCAACAAGTCATCGATGCGGCTGAAAAAGCTCTTCAGCAACTCGAATTGTGGGCGGCCAAAGCATCCCCATCAACAGGTCTCAAATGGCAAGAAGCCTATCGCTATTGGAGTAGTGCTTGCTCGATGACAAAGAGTTCCTATCGCAGAGGCAGGAGCTTTACAGAAAACTCCACCAATCGCTGGGTGCAGAATGAGGGCGGAAATAATCGCTTTTTCCAATTCCCTCGCAAAGAAGCAATGTCTTCTCCACGGACTCATTCAACAGCTTTAGATGGAAGTACACTCGGTATCGAGTCTACTATGCCAGAATCGACACTTGAAGTCAACCAATTAGTCGATGCTCTAGAGTCTACCAGAGATCTATCCGCATTTACAAATACCTCAGATGCGGTTGATCCACAAGATGGTGATACGATTAATGCAACAAATACCACGGAATCTGCCGATGGTAACTTTGACAATTACGACGGACTACAGATAGGAGATACATTCTGATGGCAAATCAAACTTATGGTTATGATCCATTCAACCCTGCCGCCGCTGACGGAGCAGGATTTTACCTTGTGGCAGATGGGTCGAGTGGTGGATGCTACTATGGTACCCAATATGGCGTAGGAGGGAAGATTGGCATCTTCCCAGATGGTTCTACGTATAAGCAAGATGCTGCATCTCTGAGACAATATGTCATAGAGCTTGAGGCAAATCGTAAAATCCAAGATCTATCCAATGTTCGCTTCACTCGCAATGTAAAACCGGGAGACGCCTTACTTTACAATCATACCTCTGGCTTCTGGGAACTTCAAAACTTTATTAGCGGTGGGGAGTTTTGACCCATGCTTTTGGAGATTGAAAACCAGCTCCATAAAAGAGTCCATGGTACTCTAGGGCAAAGTGCTGTTGTAATCCGTCTTGCGGAGGAATTAGATGATAGTGGGAGGGTTGCCGAACAGGCAATGATTATCGTTAGTTTTTCTTCCAGCTCGACTAATAATCCGCATAAAGGAGCCTATATCCCTACTGTTAGAAACAGAAAACTGAGTTATACAGTCACTCTCATCCAAAAACAAACACAACGAGAGGGGCATAGTTTTTCGCTTCCTATTCTCGATCTTATTGCTGATGCGGTAACTGGATGGGTACCTGAAGTCCCAGGTCTTGAATTCCAGACCGGATTCGAACTTGAGAATGAGAGATTTGTCCAAGTAACAGAGGCATCTCAGTTTATTTATGAGCAGACTTATGCCGTCGAGGTACTTGTAGCAGATGGAAGATTCTATTCCCAACCATGCGCAGCATTCGACCCGATCTCGATTGAAGATTTCTTGCCAAAAAGAAAATGTCTCCTGTCCCCTGAGCAAAGACTCACCGGTTTAGCAGTTTGGAGGAGAGTTGTTAATACAGAATATACAGAGGAGTATATTGTTGAGGATTCTAGATGCCCTAGGGAAATATCCGATATTCTCGAGTTGAGCTGTGGTTCGGAACTTAATGGCTCCGCGACTTATAGATTTATTCCAAGATATGCCTATTCATTGGATGCTAATGGGCAAATGGTGGTGGATAACTCTAAAGTAACTTCTGGCACTTTACAAAAAGTTTGGAAATGTTATAAAGATAATACCGATTCTTACCCAAATTGGTTTAAGTTAAAAATAGACTCTGGATTATGGAGAAATGAGGCTGGAACAATTGGAAATTCAGACCTATCAACCTCCGCTTTACAAGAAATCTCCTTAGGAATAGAGAAAGAATACAACAACTAACTCATGGAAGAAATCTTTTTACAAGCTTTAGAACTTCAAAATAACCTTCTTGGAGCATCGCGGCTTGCTCATTGGAATATTGAAGGATCTGATTTCTATCAATTCCATCTCCTCTTTGAGAGGATTTATGAAACAGTAGATGGAAAGGTAGATGGATTAGCCGAGCAAGCGAGGGGGCTAGGTATTGAAATCAGAGCCAAAGTCTTCAATTCTGTACCTGAGATAGAATGGGCAACGTCCTTGGAGTTATGCGAGGGTCTCCTTGAATTAAATATGGCATTTAGAGACGGACTAGAAAGACTCCGCGAAGAGGCCGATGAATCTAAGCTATATGGCATTGTCAATATTGTAGAGGATATCTTGTCAGATTGTAACGTAATCTCTTATTTACTCAATTCAGTATTAAACGAGCTTTGATACTATAAAGCCCCAGGCATTCGCTAGGGGCTATCTTTGTATTCAGTTGTTAATTGGTCTTAGTTCCAAGAGATACATACATCATGCACCCCTCTTGAAATCGGACCTAGATCGCCAAAGGATTTTGCCGATAAGTCGATGATTCTGCCATGGACAAAGGGTCCACGGTCGGTAATCACTGCTCTCGTGCTACGGCCATTAGCCCTCACTGTAACAACCGTGCCAAAGGGAAGCCATTTGTGAGCTGCCTGGTTTGACCATGTATCAAACCTACGACCAGATGCAGTAATTCCACCTTGATATCCGTCCCCTAATCCGTAGTAGCTTGCCTCCCCGCATTGTTGTCCAGCTTTTGCAGAAAAAGGAAGGAAAGAAAGGCTAGCAATGGCTAGGGTAACTAGTGTTTTTTTCATAATCTCCAGGGTAATGGACATAACATTCCAGGGTCATCTTTGCAATCTGCAATTGTTTATAGATGAATTAGAGATGCTATGACAACAATCCGTTAAGCATATTGACAAAGCAATAGTGGCTTAACAAACGGTTGAATTTAACTTTAAACTTCTCTTAAACTTTTGAGTAGAGAGGACGTTGGTCCTTCAAGTTTGAGATCAGTGTATTGAGGGAAATGGGTCTATGTCCCCCATTCATAATTATACCATGGGACTTGGGATAGAGGGTGGTAGGTTTACCGTTTCGTTTAAGTAATGTAATACTAGGTTCAGTGGACCCGACCCATCTCGCCACTTTTTTCTTCCTCATCATGAGGTAGGGTTCTTCGATGAGAAATAAGGCGAATCCATGTTCCGCCATGAAATAGTCATTAATGTCTTCAAAAGTAGTCATCTTGGATACGCGTTTTCAAGTCCCCAGAGCATAAAGGTTGAGATTAGGGAAAATATCACGAGAGTTTTTAATGCAAGGCTAAGCATAATAGGAATATTGCTCTGACTTTGAGATTTCTTTATAACTCTCAATAACCCCATTGACAAAATGCACCCGGCAAGTTGGCCAGTCCTCCCACTCTCCGTCCCATCGAGCAGGATATATACAGACGTAGTCTGTAAGGTACTGAGGAACTAACTTCCCATGTTTACCATTTGGAAGGAACTTGTATTTAAATATGGCAGTAATAGGCCGTCCATCATCCTCCCAGTTTGGATCCTCGCCAAAATCAAAAGCATCTCGGTAATCAACCCTCCACAACTTCCCGGCAGGATCAATCCAGTAATGAGACATAGTCCCACCTATCCCCCTCTCCATGTCTTTAGTTTGGAGTTCGATATCAGTAAACTCCTCTCCAAGCGGGTAGGAAGATCGAACGTAATCAAACATGCCCATGTTACTTTACCTCTTCAAAACAAATAGAGTTGAATTTACCTTTTACTCCTCTCAATTCTATCTTGGTATGAGATGAATGTACATGGACTCTTTCCACGTAGTAAAGGTCTTTAACAAAAAGATGGGGATTGGGGTCATCGCACCCTCCCCATGCTATTTGCTCTTTAGAACAACCGAGAAATCTAACGTTCGTTCCGCTTCTCATGCTTTTCGATCTCCTCCACGATGGCCTGGATAAAATCTTCTTCTGTCCAGGTATTTAGTTGACTTTCAACGGGGTCAGTCTCGTCCCACGAGATAGTAAGAGATTTGTCAGGATTTTCAAACACTTGGATAGTCATGATATGTTGGTATTAGGGTCCCAGATGGTACGGAGTTCGCCAGTAGGTTCATGGACGTAGATATGGAGATGGTGGATTGTACCATCAGCCTCGTAAAATCCGATCCAAGCGGAACGTTTAGGCTCCATGACCTCATAATGAACCATCGAGAGGTCCTCTAGGACTATCTCATCGATGTCCCTCTCACACCTATCATCTAGTTCTTGGCGTTCGATCTCTGCCAATTGTTCCATAGCTTCGCTATGCTCCTCTATGAATTGCTTGGCAATCTCCAATACTTTGTTTTCCTTTTCTCGTTTTGCTGCTTCTTCAAGCATTTCTTCGTGGGTCATGAATCCATCGTATTGTGTGTTTAACCAAGGAGCATCATCCTTTTCTGGTAAGTTGTATTCAGTCATACATCCCACTCCCTTGCTTCCCAATCCATCAGGCACATTTCACCTTGCTCCTTGTCTGTGTAGTTTTCATAAGCATACTGACGGCACTCTTCTTCTGTGCCCTCAAACAGCATCTCATACATCTTGTGGTCGCCATCGTAGGTAATACGATAAAGTCCCCACTCATCATAGCAGTCAGGAAAGAATGGCATTATCGTAGTTTCAGGTATTAGGTCTTATACTTGGTTGAATTTTCTACGCAAAAAACAATAGCATCATTTCGTTCTTGTTTGATTTGTTCTTTGTGTGTATCAACTTTTGCTACATTTGTTAGAAGCAAAATAGAAATCATAAGAAGCAAATATGTAGCAAAAAATGAGCTTGGCATCAGGTGTCTTTGTGCGTATGAGAGTATTATAGGGCATCAGGGCACCAAGTTCAGGTGCCCTTGTGCCTGTTTGGGAAGTGTCCTATCGTAATTTCTCCTTGATGGTTCTAATACACTGATTCCACTTATAACTGTTAGTGTCGTGTTCTTTCGGCAACCATGCTTCAACTCTTGCTACAAGGTCATCAATAGAAGTTTCCATACCCCGACTACTATGAGTTGTGAATACATCATCCCACCAGTCATAAATGAGGTCTGTGAGTGTTTTTGATTTGATAGATGATACCACACCTTGCTTGATTGCTTCACGGAATGCTTCTTTCAATCCATCAGCAACTTGTTCTGGTGTTTGAGGTTTCACCCAATCTAATGGGTCTGTATCTGGATGTTCCTCACACCACTTTACACTCTCACGGACAAGTTCTTCCATTTCATTATGGACTCGTTCCCCTCGTTCTTGTGCGGTTTCTCTCACCTTTTCTTCTTTTGGAGCATTATAACCTGCTTGGAAACCATGCCACCTTGCTATGTCCCTTTTATCAGCATCTGGACTGGTTGGAGGATACTCACCATACCAATCTTTGTATGCTTCTACTACTGGTGATTTGGGATAAGCATTTCTAATTTTATCACAGATGCTCCAGGTCTCCTCACAATAGTAGAGGTTTTTATCAAGTTCTTTCAACTCGTCAAGTGTGAGTTCCAGTGTGATTTTGTCAGTCATTTCAAGTTCTCCTCCAAAACAGTAAGACATTCTTCATATCCTTTCAAATATTCTCCAGTCATCACATTATGAGTGTATTGAGACATCCATTCTTTTACAATATTACAAAACTCATCACAACAAGGTTCAATCCATACTCTATCATACAACATTTGATAAAGAGTTTTAAGTTCTTCTGGTTCTTCTTCTGGTTCTTGAAACTCTCCTACCTTATAATCCTCTTGTGCGGACTTATATCCATTCACAAAGTGCATCCAAGTTGGACTGTCCCAACATCCATCAGTAATATGAGTCGTAGGATAATTACCATAAACTCTTTTATATGCTTCTTCGCAAGGAGTTTTTGTTCGTTCCAGTTCTTCAAGGAATGAGAGTTTTTTAGTCAAAACCTCAATCTCTTTTTTAGTTTTTTCAATTTCAGTCATTTTATCTTTGTTGAGAGGTCCATAAACTTCTTCCATTAAAACTTGGAAATCCTTTTCAATACCAAACATAGTCAATAAAAAGCACTAGGGTCATCAGTATAATGCAAAGAGTTAAGTGTGCGATGGTAAATGATTCGTTCAAAACATTGTCCCAAGTCTAACTCAGTACCTTCAAAAACGTCAATACCATCAGGACCATCGCAGAACTTCCACTCATAAGTATCATCAGTAGGATTGTAGAGAATTTCTATTTTCATAATTCCTCCACTTCATTAGCAATATCGTGAAGAACCGAAGCGGGATGTTGGAGTTCTCCCCAATCGGTGTATAATCGGTCAGCAGCAGCACGGAGAGCAGTAGCAATCACCTTCTGCCTATCACCCTGTTGTGGGCGTAGTGTGAGGTCTTTTGTGGCGTCTATAATGTCTTGTGCCCGTTGAGTAGTCATAGTTTATCAGGGTCCATATGCCCTGTGCGAGGGGTCCAAAGAGTATCAAGTTTCTTACCCTTCACTATAACATTAAAGTGGTCTATCTGTCCATCCTTGCGGATGAGACCAATCCACAAACTGTCATCATCCATCATCTCCATATGAAAAGTATCAATATCCCGCACAATAATCTCATCGGGATTTCGTGTTTCTTCTGTTGGAAAGTCGTTGCGGTCAGTCATCACCATTCACACACCACATTTACATCAAACCCAAGTTTTATGTTGAGACGACCCACCATATATTCCTGAAAATTATAAGCAGTTGGAGAACATTCCTCAATCAGCACACTATAAGTTTCTTCTCCATCCAAGTGAAGATTGTAAGAAACATCCACAACTGCCAAATCAGCATAATTCACTCCATCAAATCTTACTGTGGAGTTCTCATGAGTTTCAAGGATTTGGTCTGCGACTTCTTTGATTTTGATGAGAGTTTCTTTGATTTCAGTCATAACGATAATTTCCAAATTGAGGGATTTCTCCACAAACCTTATTCACAAAATCACTACCTCTTGATTGAGTAGTAGCAACTCTACATTCCATATTCTTTGTGTATGCTTGTTGGTATATCATTCGTTCTTGTGCTTCTCCCAAGAAGATAAGAGTAATATACAGAGCAATCAGGAGAAAAAATCCAAGAGCAAAAGAAAGTTTCAGTTCAATTTTAGGCATCAGTTTGCCTCCAATTCAGTAGCAATATCTAAAATTGCCTCACGAATACTTTCATTTCTTGTTTCAAGTGCTTCATCCCATTCTCTATGCCCCGAAAAACAGGCATAATTTTCAGGGGCAACATTATCAGCAAGAACACGAAGAGCAGCAGCAAAACCCTCTCTAATTGTTCCTCCGTGAGAAAATACTTCATCAGCAGCATCTATAATTGCTTGTGCTTGGGTAGAAAGGTTAGTCATTTCAGTTTCCTTTTACTAAAAATACTTTGAGTGTCTTTCCATCATTCTGAAAACTTATATGAACATTAGAACATTCATCATAAACATCCCAAAAATACTCTTCACCTTCACTTGAAATTACTTCAATCCTATTTACATCTGGGAAGTTTTTTGGTAAATCCATAAAAGGTTTCTGTGTGTATGAGAGTATTATAGACCAATAGGAGACCTTGTGGGGTCTCCCTGTGCCAGTTCTTCAAGTGGTTAAATGGGATAAGGTTGTTGAGGGTCTCGTGTCCAAAACCTCTGATAAACTAACCACTTCTCTTTGTGTGGGGTCATTTCAGCAAACCAGTGCATCCCATCTTCCGAAACTGCGTCAAGATAGTGGATTTGTGTTCTTGGACAAATAGTTCTTGTAATCTGTATGAATTTTACTTTTTCCATAATCAAACTCCGTCTGGTAGATTTCCTGTTAAAGCAAGAATAAGAGCAATAATACTAATAATGAGAAATCCTACTGGTAATGCCCATCCTATTTCTTCTGGATCATTCATTTCTTCCAATCCTCATACTTAATTTTTTTACATTTAGTTCCATCTTTAAGTGTTGCTTTATCACCACAAGTCATTACTACTGGATTTTTACTTTCCTTTGTAAGAACTTCAACTTCTCCATTTTCATATTCAACAATATATTTGCCACCATTCCATTGAGGAACTTCAAGGTCATTAGGGTTTAGAACACTCCCAACAACCCACCAACTAAAACCTTCTTTTTCTTCAATCATCACATAGTTTCTAGATTTCACCACATTTGAAGGTGGATTAAGATTTAACCAACGTTGAATGTATGGATGTTCTAAAAGTTCTTGAGTTTCTGTGAACTCAAACTCAATAGGAATAAATCCTCGTGGGTCAATGAATCCAGGAACTCTTTGTTTGAAGTAGTTCTTATTGGTCATAATCAATTACACATAGGGAAATAAGCAGGACCATGAAGTTCTCCATCTGATCCCAAATAAGACCAATCACCTTTTTCTACATCCCACCAACTATCTTTGGGATAATCGTTGTGAGCATCATAATATTTTCTCACAGCATCCCACTGTTCTGGAGACCAGTTCTTCCAGTTACTCATCTTATCGGCAAGGAAATGATTTTCAATCTTTCGTTTGATGATAGGATCAATAGTGGTGTTGTAAATCTCAATCACATCAGAATGATTGAGGTGTAGAGTCCAAACTCGTTCAGTCATCGTCATTCTCCCAGAAGTCCTTCCATTCTTCTTTGTCTTCATCGGTCATCTCTTCAACATCAAAACCACTCACATCTAATTGAGTACGACCAAAATCATTGATGATTAGATTTGCTATAACATTTGCCAGATAATGACCGAAATCTTCTGAACTTCTCAAAGAAGTATATGTGTGCATAGCAGGATTGAACTTCACACAGAAGGTGATTTTATAACCTTCAACGCACTCTTTTGACTTACGCAGCGCCTCTTTGCGTTGCTCAATCTGCTTTTCAAGTTGTTGAAGTTCTTTGTAGGAGAGTTTAGAGAGGTCAGTCATCGGTCTTTGTGCTTCAGAAGATATGAGTTGGCAATCGCCTTGAAAGTGAAATCACTACCATACGACTTAAATACCAGACCCTCACGCTTAGTTTGAGGATTCAGCGATGGACCTTCGGCAAACTCCAGAAGTTCATCAATCGTGCCGAATTCGTTAGTTACAAGGAACATATCACGAACAATAGGAACGTGCTCAATATCAGCACCACCCTCTTTCAGTTGATCAAGAACATCATGTCGCTCATTTGGGATTAGATAAAGACCATTTGTAATGTCATAAACATCAAACAGGAAGAAACGTTGTCCTTTAAGTTTCTCAGGATTACCCTGAATACCCTCACCAATCAACTCACCTTGAATAGCAAGATCCATCGCCATATATTCAGAACATTTCTGAAGAGCATCAATAATACCTTGCTCCCGTGCTGCTTTCCAGAAACTATTGCCCTCAGTTTCCTTCAGGTCAATATTACGGGAGCACACACCAACCTCGCCATCCTTGACATACACAGTCATACTGCTACCATCAAGTTTGGTAGTTACTTCATAAAATTCGTCGTAATGTTCCTCAAAGATTTCCCTGCGAAGATTCTGGCAGCGTTCTTGGTCAGTTTTAGGAATGAAGTGAGGGAAGTTACCCTTCATCGTACCAGCAAGTTGAGCAGGGATAGGTGGTTCCCACTTCTGAATGCCAAGGATTTCAGTTACGTCAGCAAAACCAGATGGACACTCCAACCCCAAATCACCTAGGATTGTAACAGGAAGCAAAAGTCCCTGTGAGATTTGCCCCCTAAGTTTCACAGTCCGCAGACGCTCACCTTTCACACCGTTATATTCACGAGGTTCTTGACCCTTACTCAGAAAAGGAGCAAGTTCATGTGGCACCCAACTATCAATCTCAAGATAGATGGCAACATCACCAACTTGATATTCACCTTTCTTGACCACTACGGGCCAACCACCATTTACGATGGCACATTCAATAGCATCAGCACCTTCAATAGGTTTGATGTAAGTGATTTCAGCGATGCTGGCAAGCTTTCTCACAGTATTCATGGCAAAGGAGGCAGTGGTGGAGGTGTAGTTTGTGGTACTGGAGGTAGTATAGTAGGTTGTGGTTCTGGTGTCAATGGTGGCTGTGGAGGTTCTTCAACTGGGTGTGGAACAAGAGTCTCGACAACTGGTTCTGGTTTTGTTAGATTTTCAAGTTTCTGATCTAGTTGATTGATTTTCTGATCCAATACTGTTGGAGGTACATCAGAATTAACTTGTGCAAGTTTCCATCCTGCTGTAGCTGCACCAAAGATGCTTGCAAGTGCAGCTACAGTTGAGATGGTTGATTGAAATTTACTCATAGTAGATTTTCAAGTTCTTCAGATAGTGCAATCAAATCGGCTTTATCAATTACAGACATGTTATTCATTTTTTGAGCAACCAAAGTGCGAGTATGTTCCGTGACTCTGCGAATAATTGCTGCTACTAATTTTTCTTCTGTATCTGCACCAGCATTTCGTTCAGTCCAGATTTCTTGCATTAACTTTTGTGCTCGTTCACTCATGATTTTTTAATACTCATAATTTGAAGTTTTGGTTTCCATTCATGTAATCCATAGCATTCCACATTACGTTGCATCATTTTAATCATAGCTTGCTGGGCAGACTCAATCTGAAAAAACACTGCGTTTTGTTTTTTGCCCATATATTCATATTGTACGTAGTAAAATCCAACTTTAAGGGGATCTATGCTCATTATCTGTTTTAGGACTGGTTTTTATAGGTTTTTTGGTATTTTTACTAGGCTTTGCGGCCCAACCAAGATTGGGCCAAGTGTCTCTATAGATTTCATTTAGTTTTTCGTTGTCGTATATCATTTACTTACTACTTCAAAACACACAGAATTAAATTTACCTTTCACTCCCCTTAATTCTATTTTAGTATGTTGGGAGTGAACATAAACATGTTCTACATGGTACTTATCTCCAACAAATAAATGTGGATTTGGATCATCATTACTCCCCCATCTGATTTGTTCTTGGGAGCAACCTAAAAATTTAACTGTGTCTCCTGCTTTCATCTTTCTAGTTTGGTTTCGGTGAATAAACTTTCTAGGATTTCATCACAAACACCATATTCTTTTCCATTTAATGGGACTCGATTCATTTGATAGTATCGAACTGCATTAAAGATAATCTTTTTCTGTTCAAGTGTAAATTCAGTCACTGGCTCTCCATTGATTTAATTTTGCTAATTTTGATTGAAACTCTTCAACTGCTTCAAGGATTGATTTGGCACTGGATTGTGCATCTTCCTCATCCCATTTATCATCATGTTGGCCACTGATGTAGTAACCATACAAATGATCTTTAATTGTGTCCATCAACTTGTCGTAATGTGTCATAATAGAAAAGGGACTTTTCAAGTCCCTATGGAAAGATCAATATTCGTAATCGTCATAATCTCTGAACGTGGATTCATTACGATTCCAACGCTTGGTTCCAGAGATTTTGTATTCTCGGAATCCTTCATCATATTCAAGATCTTGAAGTGATGCATTCTGGCGAAGCTCAGAAAGGCTTCCATTAGGATTTTTGTTTCCTTTACGAAATGTGCGTCCCATAGTTAGTAATTAGTCTGCGTAGTCGAAAGTGTAGTCGTAATCGTAGTCGTTGGCGTAATCATCATAGGACTCTTCATCATAGTTGTCAAGTCCCTTTTTCCGATAGATGGAATCAAGTTTGATCTCATCCCGAATTTGATCCAAAATGGATCCTCGGTAACTTAGGTAAGCCATGAACGAATCCTCGTTTAACTGTAATAATATATATGAGGTTTTTCAATTTGTCAAGGGGTTCGGTCATTAGGAAACCTTATGAATCTAATAAATGAGTTTGATTCTTCAAATCAGTGTCTGCAATATGAATCATAAGAATAATCTTATTGACTAATACTTGCAGATCTTTGAGTTGACTTTCCAGAGCTTCTACTCTGTTGGCCAACTCTGACATACTGCTATCCATTCATCAAACTCCTCACCGATTGAAATTGCATCTTCATAGCGACCCTCCTCAATTAACTCTTGAAAACGGTCACAACGTTCCCTGAGAATTTTGTCAAGGATTTTGGTTTTGTTCATGATACTTTACCCCATTTACCAATTGGACAAGAGCCAGCTTTTAGTCTTGTCTTTGCACTCATAAAACATCCACAACGACGGCATTGGGTGGTTTTAGCATTGAAGTCTTCACAGGATCTACAGGTGGCCATTCTGGCTTCCTGTACTGCTGATTCTACAAACACGGTTTTGCCTTTGGCAATCTCTCCGAAAGAATCTGTAACAGTTTCAGAAAGACCTTTTAGTTTTTGCATTAACTCATTCTTAATATCATTTGGATTAGACATTATGCAAGAGATTCGGTTACTACTTCAGTGTCTGTTGGCTGTGCTTCAGTCTGCTCTTCTGGATTGAGGAGAGTTAGACCTTCAATTGCACCTTGAAGTTTTACATATAGTTCTTTCTTTTGTGCAAGTTCTGTATCAAGCTTACGAATCTCTTCCATCGTTTGAGCTTGTTGAGTCTTGAAATTTTCAAGAAGTTGTTCAGGTGTCATACTCATTTGATTTACCTAGAATATTGAATGTACATCATACCGTATTTAGCTGGGTTTGTCAAGGGGGTTGACAAAGGTACCCAAAGTGTGTATAATAACTCTGTCAGGGTTCAGAACTAATATATAGTATTAATTAGTAATATTAAATTTATATGAGTGATTTTACAAAGAAAGGTTGGTATTATCTTCCTGAAATTATTACAAAAGAAGAAGCTATACAAATTAAGTATGCAAATTTATCTGGTGCTATTAAAGATCTTGGTGGATTAAAACCTCATTTTGATCCTGAAAGGGGAAACGTATTAACTTGTTATGCTCCTCCTGAGAGTGTAGCAGAAGATCCTCGTGCTGATGGTAAAATTTTCTTTGAGTGAAGTGGGTTCCATAAATTAAATAGTTAATAATCAAAGAGCACGAATGGCAACGGTTGCTTCATCAATTTTTGTCTGTGCTTCAGACTCTTTTGTTGAAGCAGTTGTCTCATCGCCTTGTTGTCTTGCCTCCATTGCTTCAGAGTATAAGGTCTGAGCAACAAAATAAGGAGTTGCTACACTATTATACTCTGCTTCGGTTAAAACTTGAATCTGTTTTTTTCCACAAGTTGGGTCTACCATAGTAGAAACTGGTGTTGTGTCTGGAAGTTCTGCGAGACAAACATCCACACCCTCAGCATCGGTCAACCATACTTTTACATCCAAACCAGGATATTCTTTCCAAGGATGGCGCTTATATTTTGGTGCAGGTGGTTCTTCACAACAAAAAGTGTTGTGGTCATCATCGACATAATAGTGCTTGATGTATTGCATTGCTATCGTAAGAGTTTCTCTAGTTATTTATATTTAAACCATATTTTTGAGAAAGCTCTGCGTTCTGTTGTTCCATTGTTTGAAATCCTTTTGCAGTTGCCCAACATACTATGCTGTATCTTTGTCCTTTAGTGACTGGTTCAACTCCATGGCGATAATGGTGGTTAGAGGGGAAACAGACTAACATTCCAGGTTCTGGTCGGACACGGATTTTAAGATCTGGGAATACAAAATCCCCACCTTCATAATCATCGTTGAGATAAAACACCATGGATATATCTCTGTCAGTTGATT
>Ga0208161_1001059_pt1 | contig 15039 bp, 7 predicted proteins | sample CB_VirMetaG_3_FD_184538 | JGI IMG/M metagenome (GOLD analysis project Ga0208161, IMG submission 184538) | Freshwater to marine saline gradient viral communities from Chesapeake Bay - CB_1508_1S Viral MetaG (SPAdes) (version 4) | ecosystem: Environmental > Aquatic > Marine > Coastal | place: USA...
CATCGTTAAGAACGACATGGTCAAGATGCAGATGCTGCGCGAACAAGCCCCTGCGTTCTGGGACAAGTACCGGGAGCGCATCGGCAAACTAGAAGCCAGCTATGCACACAACGTATGGAACCCGACACAAACCCCGCTCTGCGGCTGGTGCCAAGTGACCGGCTGCGAGTTTAATCCAAAGCATTAAGGAGTTAGAAATGACACAGAAGAACGGTAAGCGTGACTACAAACACGCATACAAGCTACAAAAAGCATCCGGCGAAACAGAGGATCAACTGGAACGGCAACGCGCTCGTCGCAAGTATGACAAGGCTGGTATCGACCGTAACGGCAAAGACATCGACCACATTCAGCCACTAAGGTCAGGAGGCAAATCAACCACGAACAATATGCGACTGCGATCTAAGAAAGCGAACCAAGCAGATAACGGAAAATAAAAAGTAGGAGAAGCGCTGTGGAGATTGTCGAAGATAGGGCGGTTCTTATAAAGACACGCCGTCCTGAGAAGTACGCAGTTATTCCCAAGTCTCGTGTGATCGAGCAACACCCCAACGGTGGCTATACCGTAGCGGTGCACTTTGGTCTGGATGAGATGCGGGTGTTAAAGAATCTAGGCGTTAAAGATGCGCCGTCACCAATCACGCGTCGTTACGATTGGCCCGGACGGTTCAAGCCTATGGCGCATCAGATCGACACGGCAGCGTTCCTGACGCTGCACCGTCGTGCGTTTTGTTTCAACGATCCCGGTACCGGCAAGACGCTGGCTGCATTGTGGGCAGCAGACTATCTGATGAAGCGCAAAGAAGTTCGTCGGGTACTGATCCTGTGCCCTCTGTCGATCATGCACAGTGCGTGGATGCAAGACATCAGCAACAGCGTTCTGCATCGTACGGCTATCGTAGCGCACCATTCGCAAGCAATCCGCCGTATAGAGATGGTGCAAAGCAACTATGAATTCGTGATCACGAATTACGAAGGCTTGAATCTGATTGCCAAAGAAGTACAGAACGATGGGCGTTTTGATTTGGTCATCGTAGACGAAGCAAATGCCTACGCTAATCCAACCACGGCACGTTGGAAAGCGCTGGCCTCGATCATCACGCCGCACACTTATCTGTGGATGATGACGGGTACACCTGCTGCACAGTCGCCGATTAACGCTTACGGGCTTGCCAAGCTAGTCAACCCAAACGGAGTGCCTAAGTTTCTGTCTGCGTGGCGGGATCGCGTGATGAACAAGGTCACCACATTTAAGTGGGTGCCCAAGGCAGACGCAAAAGATACGGTGCATAACGCGCTACAACCGGCAATACGGTACACGAAAGAGCAATGCCTTGACCTTCCTCCGGTACTGATAGAGACCCGTGCAGTGCCGCTATCTCCGCAGCAGCTTAAGTACTACAAGATTCTGAAAGAGCAGATGATCATTCAGGCGGCTGGCGAGACGATCACCGCAGTGAACGCAGGCGTGGCACTCAGTAAGTTGCTGCAGCTAAGCTGCGGTGGCGTATACACAGATGACAAGGAGGTCGTGGAGTTCGATTGTACGCCGCGCTTACGAGTGCTGGAGGAAGTCATCAGCGAGACCAGCCGCAAGATCATCGTGTTCGCAATGTTCCGTTCCAGTATCGACAACATCTGCAGCTACTTGGACAAGCGGAATATCAGCTTCGCCCAGATTCACGGGGGCGTGTCTGCAACAAAACGTGCTGCCATCATCCATGACTTCCAGACCAAGGATGACTTCCGGGTGCTGGTTATGCAGCCGCAGGCAACCGCGCACGGTATCACGCTAACTGCAGCAGACACCGTCGTGTTCTACGGACCGCTGATGAGCGTGGAGATGTACCTGCAATGTATCGCTAGAGCGGATCGTAAAGGACAGCAGGCGGACAAAGTGACTGTCGTACACATCCAAAGCTCTCCGATTGAAGAGCGGATGTTCAAAGCGCTTCAGTCGAAGGTCGATGACCATTCGTTGTTGGTCGGCATGTTCAACACGGAAATCAAAGGCGCATAAAGACTGCTTGCATCCGTGCTGTACTTTCCTGTATTCTTGTAAAAAGTTGTACAAAAACATAAGGAGAAGCATCATGGCAGATCAAGAGGATATTTCTGTCAGCGTCCCGATGGACAAGCTGGCGCGGGTGTATCGTAAGATACAGACCCGCATTCAAGAACTTACCGCTGAGTACGAGACGCAGGTCGAGGTGCTTAAGGCACAGCAGAACGCTGTGAAGATTGCACTGAAAGACCAGATGCTGGCACTCGGGGTTAAGTCGGTGAACACGGGAGAAGGGACAGTGATCCTGTCCGTCAAGACCCGTTACACTGCGCAGGACTGGGATGCGTTCAAGCAGTTCATCATCGAGCATGACGCGGTGGATCTGCTTGAGAAACGTATTGCCCAGCTAAACATGACGGCATTCTTGAAAGAGAATCCTGCCGTTGTGCCGCCGGGACTGTACTCCAGTCCTGAATATGCAATCTCTGTTCGTAGACCATCCAATTAAGTGAGGCTTTCATGAGCAACATTACGACGTTCAATCCGACGCAAGCTCCCGCATTCGCAAAACGTGGCGAACTCTCTGATATGGCAAAAGCGCTGGGCGGTGCATCATCCGCTGGCGGTGCCAAGCGTATCTCGATCAAAGGCGGGGTGTTCCGCCTGATGCATGGCGGCAAAGAAATCGCCAGCATTGAGGACAGGCACCTTGAGGTTATTCTCGTTAAGGCTGCGCCTAAAGTTTCCCGAATCTTTTATGCGAAGTCTTACGACGGTGAGAACATCACCGCGCCCACTTGCTGGTCGCAAGACGGCGAGACGCCTAACGCAGACGTAGATACGCCGCAGGCTTCCCGTTGTAGCGAGTGTACGCAGAACATCGCCGGATCTGGGCAGGGCAACAGTCGTGCGTGTCGTTACCAGCAGCGAGTCGCTGTTGTGCTGGCGAACAACCCGGACGGCGATGTACTGCAACTGGCGCTGCCGCCTACGTCGATTTTCCACAAGGCGAGTGAACCGATTGATCAGGAGCGGATGCCGCTGCAAGCGTATGCTCGGTGGCTGACTGCTAACAAGATTAATCCGGAAGAGGTCGTCACGAAGCTTAGGTTCGATATGAAGTCTGAAGCGCCTAAGCTTTTCTTTCAGGCAGTGCGCTGGCTGAGTGATGATCAGTACGAGGCGGCGCAGCAGCAGGCGCAAACGCCTGAAGCACTACGCGCAGTCACACTGACGGTCGCTAAGATGGATAACGTGCCGGAAGCGGCTCCGTTAGCCTTAGCAGGAAGCCGACCGAAAGCAAAGACTGCTGCCGCTGAGATCGACGAAGAGGTGACCGAGGTTGTAGCGAAGGCTAAGAAAACCAAAGCTGCTGTCGCAGAAGAGGTCGATGAGCCGGAGGTACGCAAGGAAGCCAAGAAGCCTGCTGTCAACGCCAAGGCAAGTCTTGCCGAAACGGTTGATCAGTGGGATGACGAGTAACATTAAGTAAGGGCTGGGGCTTCGGCCCCAGTTTCATCTATGGCATACACGCGTAACGTAATTGAACAGATCAAGTCGCAGCCCATGTCGTTGGGGATTCGATTAGGTCGCTGGGCAATTTTTCTGGATATCCCTGTAGCGAAGATCGCGTTAGCGACAGGGGCTACACGGCAATCAGTCTACAACTGGTTCAAAGGTGGAGAAGTCGCCCGAGCTTATCGCCCCGCCGTTGAACTCACAATCGCCTGCATGCAAGGCGCGAAGACAGGAGAAGAAGCATGGGAAGCAATACGTCAGCAGTTTGGCCTGCAAGTCTGACTAACGCGGAATTAGCTAAGTACGCGTGGCTGCTAGTCTGTGAGAGTCCTCAGATGTCTGAGGATATAAAACCTTGGTTCGTGGAGTTAGTAAAGCGCTTAGAAGTTTCTGTTGACGACGGCAAGTAATTAACCAAGGACTGTTATGAAACCGCTGGATTTTTTAGCGGAAGTTCTGCCGTCTCCGGAACACGGGGTTTATTGTATTGCAGAACTAAGCTCAAGAATAAAAGAACATGTTTTTGTTTATGACCTTAAGGAGATTAAACCCAGCGTTAAAAACTGGATTCAGAAACACCGCGATGTTTACTTCGCACTATCAACATTCGATCCAGAAGTTTTGCAACTGACAAAGGAACGCCGCACTGCAAAGAACGCTAGATACATTAAGTCGCTGTTCCTTGATATGGATGGTTATGCGACGAAAAAATCAGCAGCACTGGCCTTGGCAGAGTTCTTGGAGAAAACCGGGCTAGACGCGTTTGGGCAACCGTATCTCGTTGATTCTGGGGGTGGGCTGCATTGCTACTGGCCGCTCACCGAGACTGTGGATATCGTTACATGGAAGCCTGTAGCGGAGAATCTCAAGCGCCTGTGTAAGCAAGAAGGGTTGAGCATTGACATGACTGTCACTGCTGATGCTGCACGAGTACTGCGGTTACCGGGGACTTTCAACAACAAAAAGAAATACAACGAGCCGCGCCCTGTCCGGATACTGCTTGAAGGCTCAGCACGAGTAGACATCAAGCACTTCGCAGCAACGATTCGCGGGTTGCTGACAGACGCGTTCGCCCCGGCAAGCAACAACTTCTTGCCAACCAGTGTCACTCTTTCTGGCAATCGCCCTACAAAAGCGCAAACAAAAAAATCAGCTACGGCTGAAGCGCTGATGAACAACGGCGTGACGCGCTTTGAAACCATTTGGCTCAAGACGCAGCAAGGCGTGGGCTGTGCGCAGCTTGACTACTACATGCATAACGCGCAGCAAGATGGCATGGAGCCGCTGTGGCGGGGACTGCTTTCATGGAGCAAGGTCTGTGAAGATGGTCTGCAGTACAGCGAGAAACTGTCTGAGCTACATCCGTATCCGTTAGATCGGATGCATAAGAAGCTTGAAGAGATCAAAGGCCCATACCCCTGCGTCAAGATGGACAGCGAGAATCCCGGCGTCTGTCCTAAATGCCCATACTGGGGGCAGATCACCAATGCGCTGGCGCTAGGGCGGGAAGTCAAGATCGACAATCGCGCCAAGGTATACAACGTCCCTATTCAGGCGGATTCAAAAGACAACGAGGAAGAAGATGTATCCGATCTAGACGACGGCATCAATGACGGGCGCACCGTAAAGCAAGACGAGGAGGGCATCCCGCTAAACATCAGGACGCGTACAACTATGCGTCCGACTCCGCCAAAAGGCTTTGACTATGGTGAGAATGGTGGCGTGTATGTGACGATGAAGGAGAAGGATGCGACGGGCGTGGAGATCAAAACGCAAGTACCCGTCTTATCTTACGATTTGTTTGTAGTCGATATGCTGCGTATGCAGGAGAAAGAACATTTCGCGCACTTAATGGCGATAAAGAAGATCGGCGTTGCTGGTGAGAAACCTATTATCGAACATACCCCAGTGTTGCTGCCGAGCAAGTCGGTAGTAGCTAAAGAAGAACTGCTCAAATGCTTAGCGTCGCATAACATCTACGCAGCACATGGAGCGTCGATGGACCCCTACTTATTCCAGTATGTTCGGGCATGTGTTAACGAAGCGTCGCTAACAAAGCCTGCGGTAGATGTGCCAATCCAGTTTGGCTGGCAGAAAGATGGTTCTTTCGTCTACAACAACCGAATTTTCTTTAAGGACGGTACGGAAATAGCCGTGCCTATGCCGGGGCTGGAAAACCTCAATCGGAATACCAACAGTAAAGGCATCCTGCAAGACTGGCGTAAGCCTTGGGAACTGTTGATAAAGCGCAAGATGTATATGCAGCTTGCGTTCTGTATCGACTCATTCGGCTCGGCACTGATGCGGTTCGGTGAGTGCGAAGGCTTTGTATGGCACATCGGCTCAACAAACTCCGGTACGGGCAAGTCACTCACGCTAAGTCTTAAAGCAGGCGTCTGGGGGCATCCGCTGGCATACCGTACAAGTAAGGACACTTCTGCGGTAGCGCTCCAAAACCGTGCGGGGTTGCTCAATAGCTTGCCGCTGCTAATTGATGAGGTCACCGTCAAAAGCCGTACAGACGAGAACTGGATTCCTGAACTTATCTTCAACTTGTCTGAAGGGCAAGGTAAAGAGCGTATGGAGTCCGGGGCTAACAAAGAACGCCTAAACAACAGTACATGGTCTCTTACTGCTACGCTGACTTCCAACACGCACCTGACCGATATGCTTACCGGCTCCAACAAACACTCGGCACGGGGTGAGATGATGCGGATGCTTGAGTGGGGATCGGAAGAAAGTCTTGTGTTTTCTGACGAAGAACGCGAACAACTTAAGCTATTGAGGACGAACTATGGGGTGGCTGGGGAAGCATGGTCCCGCTGGATCGTAAAGAACCAGCGCACAATCAAAGAAGTTCGTCAAAAAGTGCATTTAGAGCTTCGCAAAAGGCTTGCGTTTACCGATGAAGAGCGGCACTGGCATGCGGGGTGCACGGCAACAGTAGCAGCGGCTATTTTGACCGGACCTAATTACGCGAACATCATAGAATTTCCTGTCAATGCAGTTATTGATGCTTTAGATGAGTGTCTTAAGCGAGCACGTTTAGTGTATAAAAGTTCGGCACGATCAGCAGAAGACGTACTCAACGCATACACCCGTGAGTTTTATGGCAAGTTCATCGTACTCAAAAAAGACAGCACCAACATTCTTGCTAACTTTGGCGCAGAAAATTCAGAAGGTAAGACAAGCACACGCAATACTGTGATGGGCCGTATCGAACACGAGATTACACGCGAAGGCTATATTGATTTCTTTATCGAAGAGCATCTACTTAAAAGTCATTGTGCATCTATGAGCTTTGGCTATTCAGAATTTAAGCGACAGCTAGGGAAGCTGCACTCAGAAGGAATTTTCGTTAATGTTGTTCGCAAGAACATGCTGGCGAGAACTGATGGGCCTGCAATGCGCGTTCAAGCGCTGCATATCGCGATACCTAAAGAGCGGTTCGATGATGAAAACATGGGTAAAATTTCCGTGGGATCGGATTGAGCGGGGACAGGTTGTATTCGTCCCCTGCTTGAACACGGAGAAGATGCGCGAATGGGGATTGCGCTCAGCAATCCCCTACCGCATCAACTTAAGAGTCACCTCGGGCATCCGAGGAGGTTTGTATGGTGTTTTGTTTAAGCGGCTTTCTTAGCATACTCGCGGATCTGCCGAGCAAGCCGAAGCTCCAACTGCTTGATCGCATCAATCTTGGCTTTCTTTTGCTCGGAAGAAAGCTTCGGGTTTGCGGCAATCTGTCGTTTTGCTGCTGCCAGTTCCCCCATTTGCTGCCGAAAGCCGCCGCCCACCGAGTTTAGAGCAATCTGGTTGGCGTACTGATCAGCAAACTCTTTTGCCGCTTTCGGATCGGATGCCAGTTGCTTGTAGCTGTATGCCGCCTTAGCCCATTGGTTGATATCTTGGAAGGCTGCATTGATGACACCGCGTCCGGTTTCCGGCTGGAACATTGAACCGATAACAGGTATCTCGTTGAGTGCTTTCTCGGGCTTGGAGACTTGATCACCAGAGAAGGGGCGCATCATGACATCCGTTGCTGCCAGCGTAAGAATTCCGATATTCCCTACATAAGACCGGACCAAATGCTCCAGACCTATTGGAGAGATGCCCAACGATCCTGCCAATTTCGCAATCTCTGATGTGTTGGGGCGGTATTGCTGCGAAGCAACCAAGCGTTCTTCTCGCGGAGAGATCACGGACTGTCCGCTGTAGAAATTGTAGTTTGCCAGCAACTCCAAAGGTCCGCGTACCGCAGTTGGGATTGGGATGCCGCCGCTTGGGACAGACTGCAGAAGCTGCTTACCCAATGTCTTTGCCGCCTCACTTGCCCTAGTATCGCTAAGTGCGGTGTTATATAAAAGCTCCGGCAATACTTTGAAGATAAGCCCCATTTCAAACGGAATCGGGATTCTTAGTGCGGACGTTTGTCCCGGTAACGGGACGAACCAACTTGCCGCACGTTCTTCTGGAGTAGCGTTCTTATATGTCTCATCGTCCTCCATCATCATGGCATAAGCGATTGTGCCAGCAGCCATCAACGCGCCGCGCTTAATGAGCATGTCTCGCGCAGCCATCTTTTCTTCAAAAGGCACATCCCCCTTGAACGAACGATAAACAGCATCCAGACCAACAAGCTGCGCGTGGAAGAACGGGATCATGGACGACAGCCAGTGCAGACTGGCAGAAGTGCCCCGGCGTGAGAAGTTCATTGACTCAGCGGTATACAGCAGCGCCTCGGCATGCGACATACCCTTCTTGCGGAAGTCGTCGTACAAAACTACACGCGTAGCGGCATCGCCCTTGAGCGCAAGCTCGTCCAGCCAAAGAAGACCGTTCTGCCAGTTGCTGCCGCCCTTGACCATGCGGCGCAGCATGTCGGCAATTTCATTTTCATCCCCGTAGACATTACTACTGACTACGCCAGCCTTCTTAAGAAGTTCACTGGTGCTCTCCTCTTCAGGACGCTTGAACACCATCTTGCCAAACTCTTGAGTCGCTTTAAGGATTGGCAGCGCATCGGTGCCGGTGGTCATCCATGCATGTGTTGAGTCACGGATAACCTGCCGTACCGGATACACAGGAAGCCGCGTAATGTTTCGGCGCAAGAACTGTGCTGGATAGCGCATCAATTTAACAAGCGCCGGGACGGCTGTCTTAATACCCTGAAGCCCCATGACGACAACATCTGCAGGGATATCGCTTGGGAAAGACTCTTCATCCAGCTTAAGCCAATAGTCTTTCCCGTTTTCTTTGAAACGGACTGCAAACATATTGCTCGGCCCCTCACCGGGGATAATCTCGCCCATACCCAACGACTGCAACATATTGGCGATATCACGCGTCTGCGCGTTCTTAGTCGCCATGTTGATCAGCATCGAGGTGTTCTGTATAGCGCCATTGAATACCGGCAGAATCTTCTGCTCACCCCCAAGAAGCTCCTTCAGGTACGGCTGCTCCACAAGATTGCCAATCCGCACTATCTGATTACCCGGTGCGACAATCTCCACAAAGCCGTCTTTCTCCCGATAGTACGGAACGAAATCACCGTTAAGCAACTCGTCGGCTTTTTGCCTAGACATCGCCCCCGAGTTAACTACGAGGTTCAGTAGGTTCCTGTTGTATTCGCGGTAAATTTCCCGCGCTTTTCCAAAAGCTTCTTTCGTTTGCGGATTATTCTCCACCATCGTTTTGATATTGGCTGCATCTGCTGCCGTAAGCGGATCTTTAGTGTTCAGCTTGTTGTAACCAATTCCTTCACGTTCTGCGCGGAGAACAGCCAGCCATGCAGTAAAAAGGTTCTCGGTAGCCGCAGAGTTTCCTACATTGGCCCCCTCTAGCGCCTGCGCCATCTGCTTCAGGTTAGCGCCGGGGACGCTCTCCAGTACTTTGACGCCGCTATCTTTGTCCGTAATAAATTGCGGAACTCCGGTCGTAGCCGCCAGTTGACTGTACTGACTGTTATGACCCCATACCCGGATCGCCAGCAGCGTCTGAAGAGCCTGTACGTCTTTGATCTTTCCTTCTGATACGCCGCGCTTAACCAGCATTTCTATCGGAGCAAAATTGTCTACTGCCCTAACCCGCGCCCGAAGCCCAAAGACGCTGGCAGCAACTTTGTCACCTAGTGACGGTGTTCCGCCTACGATCTTATTCGCGATGTCCGCTACTTGATCAGAAACACCTGCGTTGAATTGCGGTTTACGTCCGGGGAATACGCCAGCCATCTCAAGAGCATAAACCTCGTTGTTCGTCTCGATGGCTTGCGCCGGGGAGAACAGCTTGTAGATGTCATCAACCGCTTTCTCGGAGACGCTCTTCGGCGACATGCGGAGCATGCGCAAGAAAGCGTTATATAGCTTACGCAAGAATCCTTCTGGCATAGCGTCCAGCTTATCTCGGACGTTGCTATTCGCCATGACTTCCGAGACGAATTCCTTGACATTCTTAATGCCATACTCGTCTGCAAAGGTTTCGTCTGCCTGCGCCTTCTTATATAGCGCCTCTACTTCACTTCGCGCTTTGCGCTGTTCTGCAGTGAGTGTGTCGGGATCTGCGTCCAAGGTTGCAATAGTCGCGGCGTGAGTCGCTTCGTGGGTAAGAGCGCCCTCGCTGAGTGTTCCTCGGTCCAGTACGATGCTGTTGGTCTTGGGGGAATAAAGCCCCTCGGAAGCTTTCCCGTCAGGAGTAGTGACATTTTCTTCGACCGTTACTTTAGTATCCTGCGTCAGTTCCCGAAGCCGGGATGCCAGTTCACGCACAAAAGGCGTTGATCCGTTCTTCTCCAGATCAGCTAATGCACCATCAAGATTACCTGTTTCCAGTGCATCGACCGCCGTATCCGATAACAGCGCAGTTTCACGAGCCGCGTATGCTGCGTCCGTCTCTCGGAAGAAGTCTTCATCAATAATGTCGTCTAAAGAGCTTTCGCTAGTGTCCCCTTGAAAAGCCGCTCGCAAACGACCCGCCGGACCAAGCTGTGCTTGTCGTTGTGCTTCCTCAATTTCAGCGGCTTCTTTAGCAAACGCGGCTGCTTTCTTATTAATTGCAGCCATTTCTTTCTTAGAAATTGCGCGCTTGCCCGGTACTTGTTTAGCCTGTGAAACACGCTGCGTACGGACGTGCTTCACAAGGGGCGCTGCCGTTTTCTGTTGCGCCTGCATTTGCGCAAGCTTTTCAATGACGCCCCACTTACCACTAAGCTGGATAAGTTCAGGATCTGCCTTAATGGGTCTTGGAGCTACTTTGTTGTACAGACGAACTGCGCGGTTATATGCTTGCCATATACTCTTAGCTTGCGCCTTAAGCTTCTCTTTACGCGGTGCCAGCAGGGAGTCCAGCAGCTTATTCGCAGCCTCATCTCCATCACGTTTACGAACAGCCGCAAGACGCGTCTTCTCTTTTTCATTGAGCAAGATCGTCGGATCTTCACTGGTGTTCTTTTCGTGCCACTGACGTAGCGTACTTTCCGCGTTGTCAAGGCGTTGCTTACGAAGCTCGATTGTTTTTTCTTTTGCTGCCGCTTGTTCCTGCTGACGCTGCACTTTCTGTGCGCGAAGTTCTTTAAGCTGTTTCAGACCGATATTCGTCTCTTTGAGTTTGTTGCCGGTGCGATTACGTGCGTCTTCCGCGTCACGAAGAATTTTTGTTTGCTGCTCAACGAGTTTCTGATTCCGCTTTTTTTCTGGAAGTTTGGCTTGTTGTTCAAGGATCGTTTTGGCTTTACCGATCTTGGAAGACTGTTCGCGCATGAACGCAATATGCTCATTCCTTTGCGTGTTCGCTACGTCGATCTGGCGGTCAAGATCACCAATCTCAGACCAGCCTTCAAGGTCCGTCGCTTGCTTAGCTTCTACTTTTGTAGCTGGCAACTTGCCAAGCCGTTCAGCCGACGCTTGTTCTGCCTTGCGCTGTTCATTGGCTGCGCGTTCTTTCTCCGCCCTAGCTTCCTTTTCTTCATCAACCCGCACAGGCTCCGACGGTTTCTGCGCTTCCAACTCTCTGCGTTGTTTGATCAACCGGGTTTGTTCGGCGGCAGCTTTCTTCTCCCGCTGCTTAACACGCTCCAATTGCGTGTCTGTTTCTGCAAGCCGCTCGGTAATACCGGCCTCGGCAAAGAGCGCTTCTATAGGAGCAACGCCCCTATTAAGCATTCCTTTTGCTTGAGACAACTGACCTCTGGCGCTGCGCAGTTCATCGAACAGTCGCGCATCTTCAACGAGCGCAGCCTCAAAATCTGCCAAAGACAGTTTTGGAATATTCGCTGTAGCACGTTGCGCAAACTCTGCTTTGACTGCAGCATCAAGTGTTTTTGTATACGCTTCGTATGCGCGAGTTACGTTTTGCCGTAATGCGCCGTTATCGTAGTCTGTCGCAAGATTGATAAGTTCTTCTGAATCCGCTTCTTCAGCTTTCTCTGCTTTAGCCAGTCGTGCTTTAGCAGTGTCGTACTGCGCTAGTGCTTTCTTTAAAGCATCCTTAGCGTTTTTAACTTTCGTTTTACGCTCCGGTTCAAACGCAATTTTTGCATCTAATCCGTCAATGTTTGCACGAATATCTGCGGTGGTCTTATCTACCCGTGCCTGCGCAGCATCTACTTTATTTTCAATTGGCGCAATATCTCGTCGCCCTTCAACAATCTGTCTTGCCGTGTTGTACAGATCGGAGGGCATTTTGCCATCTTCAAACAGCCGCTTTAGTTCTGCTAAGGTGCTATCCACAGATTCGCGATCAAAACGCTCTGCTGTAGCAACCCTTTCGACTTTCCTAAGCGCTGACTTAAGATCTTCAAAAGCTTCGCGGGTTCTGCTAATTCTTTTTAGCTGGCTCGTTGCGGTTGCAATCTTTTCCGGCAAACCTTCAAGCTTTCGCATTATCCGTGCAAGTGTCGGACGCACCTTCCAGCCAAACTCTTCTTTGCGCAGTCGATCAAGCGCGTTACTTGCAAGGAAGGTGTTGAAGTCTTTAATCGACTTGAAGACCATTGCTAGCGTGTCAGGCTTACCCTGTCTAATAAGGGGCAGTTCTGCTTGCCGAATATCGCCTGCTTCACCCAACCGCTGCATCCGATCAAGCTGCTGAGTAACTCGTGCCGTATCTTCAGGCGTTACACGCCCTTCGGCAACACTACCAAGCCACTCATTAACGTCTGCGGGGATATCCGTTACAGTGCTCTGACGCGCTTCGCCAACCGCTTTATTGAGCGCTGCTAGAGACGCATCTTGCGCATCTTGCGCAGCTTTGAGTTGCGACTGCGCTTCCGCCTGTTTCTCAGCTAACTTAGCTCTGCGCTTCTGAATGACTTCGACGCGACCCTCTGGACTCGCATCTGCTTTCTTACGCTGTGCTTTAGTCAACGGGGCTTTAGCCGCCGCTTCTACAGCACGAACATAGTTCTGTGCTTGTGCAACTTTACCTTGTGCAACAGCCGCAGCACGAAGAAGTGGTACTAGCTCCTTGTTCCGCATAACATCGGTCGGCTTCTCAACGGCCATGTTGCTCAGCGTTGTTGCCACACCTTCGATGCGATCTACAATATCGCGCTCTTCGTCCGTAAGGCCAACGCCTTTTGCACGGGCAATGTTTGCTTCAAGATCAGAAGTGACTTCTTTAGGCAACACGCTTACTGTCTGCTCGTCCTGCAACTGCTCCCAAATAGCACGTTGATCAGACTGCGCTTTTCGCTGCGCGTATTCGGCGTCGGTCTCGTCTGCCCGTTGCGGTGTGGTGATCGGGCGCTCGACGCGCTGCGTAGTAAGCGGTTCTCTTTTATCTGGCTCGCCACCAAACAAATCATCTTCACGCGTAGCCGGAGCAGTCGGAATTTTGTCCTTTGTCGGCAAGCCCAGCGCGTTGAGTAGCGGGTCGTCAAGCCACCGCAGATTCTCGTACTGACGTACATGCTCGGCAGCGCGGCGTTGTGCATCTGCTGCTTCAGCAGCGTCGGCAGCTTCTTTTTCTTCACGGGCACCCGCCAGCTTGGTAAGCTGCTTGACCAGCGCAGTCTGCGCGAGTTCCTTACGCTTTGCTTGCGCTGCTTTAGCCGCTGGACTAGGAAGCTCTTGCGCCTTAGCAATCTGGGTCAGGCCATAACGCTCCTCATCGACTTTAGCCTGCTCCGCTTCCGCTGCGCGTTGCTGCGCAAGTTCCTCGCGCTGCCGCTCAAGTTCCGGCAGCATCGTGCGCTCGTTCCACGCAGTCAGGTCTTCAACCTTACCGCCAAACAGATCCCACTGCTCTTGCGGGAATGCTTGTTGCGGTGTCGTCGGTTCTTCGGTGACCTGTACTTTAGCTAGTTGCTCTTGAAGGTTTTGAACTTGTGGAGCGAGCTTAGCAACAGCGTCGTAGTCACCATCTTCACTAGCCTTGTCTAGTGCCTTTTGTTTTGTTTTTAACGACTTAGTCAGCTTAGCAGCGGTCTCTACTGCATCAGCAGGAAGAGTTTTAATTTGCGCAGCAGTTGCTTGCGCAATCTTTGCAAGGCGAAGCTTTTCCGCAGGATCTTGTGTTCCCGCAATTTGGGTTCTCAAATTGTTCAAAAGATCCGAAAGATTCGTCCTAGCTCGCTGCTGATCAAAAGCCGTTGCGCCTTCATCCAACGAGCGTAAGCGGTCTTGCACATCGGCAATACGGTCAGTGATCTGATTAGCGCGGTTCTGATCACCTTGCTCGCTGGCTACAGCAAGCGCTCCTTGAAGCTGCTCAAGCTGCCGATTCAGGATATCTTGCTCAGGCTCTGGTGTGGTAGCGGCGGTCGCTCGTTGTTGCAGCCACGCGTTAGCGGCAGCATCGCCTTGTTGCGCACGAATTTGTGCAAGAACTGCTTGCTCAGTCTCGTTGAACGCAGCTTCCCGACTAACGGGCGGGCCTTGCACAAGCACATTTTCTTCAGGCGCACCCATACCAGCGAACAGATTTTGCTGTTCAAAGGCTAGGGCTTGACGATCTTTCTCAGCCTGTACGAGTGCATCTTGTTTAGCTTCTTCCTTACGCCGTTCACCTTCAAGGCGCTTGCCCTCACGTTCAATTCTCCCACGCTCAACATATCGTCCGGCTGGGCTGATTACGCCAGCCAAGGCAGCGCCGCCGATGAAGCTTTCAAAGTACTCATCCCGCGCTTGCGGATCATCAATAGCCAAGCCCGCCTGCATACGCTCAAGAACTTGCTGCCCCGCTTCGGTCAATCCCTCGATGCCCATCGTCTTGCCGGTAGCGAGCGTGTAGTCTAGAGCTTTCTGCTTGAGGGTTTGGCTGGCGATAGCTTTGGCCGTCTCTTCCGTAACCTCTTTGCCTGCCGCACCAAAGATGCGTCCAATACCGGGCAACATGCGCAGACTGATAACGTCTAGTGCAGCCTGTGGGATAGCCGCAGCAACAGCCGCTGCACCGCTAGCCTCCTCCAATGTTTTGCCTTGCTCTACTTGTCGGGCAAGGTTGCTGCCGGTGAACTGGCCTAACGAAGCAAGACCGGCTAAACCTGCAGCAGCAGCAGCACCGGCTATTGCGGTAGGGGC
>Ga0208161_1001061_pt1 | contig 15010 bp, 17 predicted proteins | sample CB_VirMetaG_3_FD_184538 | JGI IMG/M metagenome (GOLD analysis project Ga0208161, IMG submission 184538) | Freshwater to marine saline gradient viral communities from Chesapeake Bay - CB_1508_1S Viral MetaG (SPAdes) (version 4) | ecosystem: Environmental > Aquatic > Marine > Coastal | place: USA...
GTTTGCCCGCCGCCGCCACTTGTCAGTATCACAATTGCTTTTTGTGCCAAGTTCATAATGCCCTCGCCTAATTCTCGATAGCCTCAAAGAGGATGATTAGTAGTTGTTTTGCCCAGTTTATTTAGCCCCCTAACGTCTATTTCCTACGCCGGGTACGGTCGGCTCATACCGCTGTACCATTTCACCCTTGACCTCTGTCATGTTGACCTCTCGCGCCAGCACCGCGTCAAGGCGGGTATCGGGATTGTCAGGCACCACGCGCAAGGTGTTAGACGAGTAGTCATAATCAAGAGCGGCAATAAAGAAAGTTCGCAACCGGTCGGTGCTAACGTCCAAAAGCGCCGCCGTTGGGTACAGGTCGTTAATACGGATGTAGCCCGGCCCACGCTTGATTAGTTCCCACAGCGGCCATTGTGCGCCCGCTGCATCCCGAATCATGCCCGCGCCGATGGTGAAGTCCTGCTGCTGTATTGGCTGCTCGTAAATTGAGAGGTACTTGTCTTCGGTCTGGTTAGCCTGAGTTAGGGCAAACCGTTCTTTGCGGGGCGCTTTCTCGACTGTCCACAGGTCGGCTTCTGTCGATACGCTGCTGGCCGTTGCCGTTGGGCTGGAGCCGTAGTAGACGGTGACATCACGAGCCAGGTTCCAGATATGGCGGCTCATGGATAGCTGTTTCAGATCGGCTAATTCACACTGCCAGTTGATAGCCGCCGTGGTGCTGCGGGCCTTATAATAAGGTAGATACTGGCCCAGGCTCACACCATTAAACGGCTCAGGGACACACCAGTAATCCCACACGTTACCGCTGCTGTCGCTCATGTCCAGAATCTCGGTGATGGCATCTGCCGGCGTAATACCGCCAGTGCTGGCCTTGGTATTCCAGACACTACCAATTTGTGTACTGTTCGCGTCTATGTTGCTTTTGTCGCTGGAGAGAACAGCAACATGGTCGGTCAAGATGTCCGTAATCACGCTGGCCAGGGTATCGGTGGCAGTGTAGCTGGTAACGTCTAATTCCCGTTCATGTTCTTTCCATGGGCCAGCGCAGATATAGTGTACGTGCCGACCGTCCGGCACAATCTCATAGATGCGCCCTTCGGTAATCGGCTGATCAATGGCGTTATCCCCAACCGCCATCCGTTGCCCTAGGTGCGTTCTGTATCGCTCATACGCATCGGCGCGGCTCTTTGCCCTGATGGTAATCTCGGTTGTCTTAACCCAGCCGGGCAAGCTGGCGCGAATCCCAACGTTAGCGGGTTCTCCGATATATTCCAGCATAGACGGGGTGCTGTCGTCGTTATCGTAGCGGGCGGCCCAAAGAAAAAGCATTGTCACACCGTCCCCAGCAGTTGCCGCGTTCTTGGCCAGATGGTTGTCGTTATGGTAAATGTGTCCGTGTTGGTCCAGCCAGACGAGGCGGGTAATTCACCGTACCAGATGGTTCTATTATTGGTTAGCCCTGGTGCAAGGGTAAACGTGCGCCCAAGTGTCTTAGGCTCCGCTATCCCATAAGTTGTGGGGATGACTGCCCGCTGATAACCGTCAAACCAGATAACCCCCAATAGTTGCACATTGGTGTTCTGAACAATCGTAAGCTCATTCTCAGCAATCGGGAAGAGCCACAAACTATCAAAGGTCACGTAGTCTGTGTTGGGGATATTCTCGAAAATGACAGTAAAGCGCACATCAGGGTTAGATGTATCTGGCACCTCGTCGGGTAATGTGCCAACGGCATTCACCGTACCAACAAAACGCAAGTAGATAGATGAATCCGCGTCAATCTCTGGATTTGTTTTGACGCTGTTCATAATCGAGGCTGAAATAGAATCGTAGTTTGAATTGAGGACCGCTGTCATACGAACGGTTGGCGCGGCGTTGCTATCCGATGAATCACAAAGCACGTAGGCCGCATGGGGAGTGTCCAGCAATGCCCGCGCTGTATCGCCGCTAATAGTAATAAATGCTTGCCCGCTGCCCGTTCCTGAAGAAGTGAGGCGGCGGTAGTTCCCATTGTGGTAGCTGACATCCGATCCGGTTGACCACGTAGCAGAGCTTGTGGTGCTGGCCGTAAAACTGGCACTGTCAATCATGTGCAAGCGGTCTGAATTGTGATGCTTGCCGCTAACCGCCCGCGTCATAATCATGGTTGAAACGCCAGTCCCTCCAATGGTATTGGCATATCGAACCAGCGCCGGCGCATCGCCGGGAATAAGCGCCAGGTCTAGCCAGTTGCGTTGACCCATTGCGGCATTAGTCTCGTCGGCCCGGTTGTCAAGGCTGTAGTAAGAGGACCAGCCAGCAGCAGGTACGGTGACAGCCGCTGTGCTAACCTCTACATAACAAGCGTCAACATAAAACGTTGTAGCAACGGTGGCGTCACTTGTTGCGCGGATAATCCGTAACTTGCAGTCGGCATTGGTCGCTTCGCTGCCGCTAACCTCTACCCGTACCCAGGTGTTGCCATTGCGGTCGGTGATACTCAGCAGCCCGGCATCGCTTGTTTTCGCGCTGTCGATGGTGGTACCGGACCCATCACGGATGATAACTGTTACCGGATCGCCGCCGCTCTCAACATAAATCCATGCAAAAGCGGCTACATAAAATGTAGTGGCTGCTGTGATGGTTGCGCACATAACGCCACTATTATTCGCGTTATCAGTGACAACCTTTTGACTGACACCGTTAACTAGATATGTTGTGGTGTCCAACGTAAGGGTGGGCGATGGGGTGCCAACACTGCTCCAGTCTTGCGCCAATCCACTAGTACTGCTTTCGACCAAAAAATCACCGTTGCTTACATAGTTGGTCAGGCTGATGCTTGCCCCTTCAGAGTACGGCGGCAAGTGCAAGGCGACTATAACCCCATAGGCCATGTCGTTAATGATGGCCGCGGCATTGAACCATGCCGCGCCAGCATCGACAAAGCCCCATTTGACGCTGCTTTCGGTGTAGTTGGTTGCCCCATCTAACTGGATTCGCAGCCGTAACTCCACCGCATCCCCTATCATGTGATAGCGTAGCGCGGGTTGGTTCGCGCCATCCACCCAGCGCATAAGGCGGGCCACGGCATTGGCCACCGCGTCGTTATCCGTTCCCTCAACATTAAGTTCAAAAAAGAACACGCGGTCAAGGTCGGTAGCTTGAACAGGCCGCATTTCGCCATAGTCCGGTGCGTGCATTAGTACATCGGTATCGCTGTTCTGGAACTGCATCCCATACAGCGTTTTATAGGTCGTCTGGTTGGATGAGTTGAATATAAGCGACACGCCGCCGCCTAGATAACCCTTCTCAAAGAGCGTAATAGCATCAGCCATTATCCGCGTGTCCTCCTGCCGATTTCGTTGCTTACGGCGCTGGCTATCTGGTGCGGGCTGGCGTTGGGCTGCATAACGTAGACGTTGATCGTGCCGACGCTGGAGCCTAGCGCCTGTCCAGCCTGTTGGTTGTTAATAATCGTGCCGCTCATCGGCGGCACAAATACCTCCGGCCCGTCCTCGCCTACCATGTAAGCCTTGCCGCTCATAACCGGGCCGCCCATAGCCCTGCCCGGTACGCCGTTGTCAAATTCACTTAGTCCAGCCGACCCACCGGCATTATTGGTGACTACCTGCCCGTTCTCAACGGTGTTGACCGTTACGGTTACCGTCTTATCTTTTAGGCCGTTGATTTCGGCTATCAGGTCACGTACCCCGTCACGAAATTGGTAAACGGAGATAGTGCCGTTAGCAAACTTTTGCTTAAGAGCCGCCAACCGCTTTTCGAACTCAATTGCTTTCACCGCTGCGTCAATCTGCGCTTGCGTGTATTCGCCCGTTGTCGTGGCCAGATAGCCAAGCTCCTCACCCGTTGCGCCTAGCGTTGTGGCGAGGTTCAGAATAAACCCGTCGGCGTTCTGGGTGGCTTCTTGTAAGCTGGTTAGCTTACCGTCTGTCAAATCCATAGCCTCGACAAAGCCAGCCGAAATAGATGGGTTCAGTTTTTGAAAACCTTGCCAGAGTTGCTCGACTGCTGCCGCCTCGCGTTGCATTGCGCCCGTTGCGGCGTTGGCTGCTGGTTCAAATTGCTCGTGAGCGTCGGCCATGCGCTGCATACTGTCGCCAAAGCGGGGGATAACCCTTAGCCCAATGAGGTATTGGCGATTAGCCTCTATCTGCTCGTCTGTCAACCCCGATGTGGAACGGATTAATCCGTCGGCGGCTCGTTGGGTGTCATACATGGCGCTGCCCAATTCTACAGTCTGCACCGTAGCCGTGCGCCCGCGTTGGCTATTAAACTCTAGCTGCCGATTCAGGGCTTCCAACTCTTTGGCCTCGGCTAATGCTGCCCGCGCCGCGTTCGTGGCATAAGGTGGGTACTCTCGTACCGCATCGTTAAGGTCGTTTTGTGCTGTTTCGGTATTACGCAGCCAGCGGTAAAGCTCAGACAAACCTAAAGTTGTTATTCCCCGCGCAATTCGTCCCGACGTCTGGCCAACCTGAATAAATGTAGAAAGGTTTCGAATCAGCGGCACAACCGCATCAGCCGCCGCAACCATCCAATCGCCAAAGTTTTCTATTTCGGGATTTAGTTCCCGTACCGCGTCAAGGATGGCTGGCCCCGCTTCCTCGGCTATTGTTTTCATAGCGGGCAAAAGCTGGTTGCCTATTTCTTCGCCAACGTCGCCTATGATGTTTTGCAGCTGCGTCATGCGCCCGCCGAACGTATCAGCCGCCGCCGCCGCACTACCGCCAAACTGGGTTTCTAGCTCTTTGAGGATGAGCGCTTGAGCGCCGGCAGTATCGCCAGTCTCAACCATCGTGGCGATCATTTCCTTTTGCGCGTCTGAGAACTGGATGCCCGCCTCAGCCAAAGCGCTCACGCCCTTAATCGGATCGTTAAGCGCCTTGCCGACCTGAATGGTTGCGGCCTTAAGGTCCGTACCCATCGCCGTAGCCATGTCGAGGATGGCGGTCTGGGCGCGGGGGAAGGTGTTGCGCCCGATTTGGGTGAAGGTGAGTAGCAGGGATTCGCTGGCGATGATTGCCTCATCACCGTATGTGGTCATGGTTTGCAGGTCGCCGGCCAGCTTCTTAAGCTCTTCAGCCGACATTCCCGCCGCATGGCCAGTGGATTCCAGCGTAGCGGCTAACTGAGCCTCGACCCGCTGCTGTTCTGCCGCAAGACTGGTAACAGCCGCCAGCCCGCGCCCCAATGCCATAGCCGCCGTACCTGCTGCGGCAAATCCAGCAACAGCAAGGCCCGCCGCCTTGGATAGGCCACCAAAGCCCGTGCTGGCCTTTTTGGACTTGTCGTCAAGGTCGTTAATGTCCCGGCTGGCTGCTCTGGTTGCAGAACCACCGCGCCAAGTGGCATCTAGTTGGGCATTTGCTCTTACAGTTGCCATTATTTGTCCATGCGCCATTTGATGACGTTGGCGACGGTGCGGGCTATGCCGGGGTTGTCATCCATCCAGCTGGCATCACCCTTGCCGCTTGCGTAAGCCGACATCTGGTTATAAACATTGAGGACCGCCGACATACGGTCGAGTTGACCCGCTGGCCAATCCATCCACCCCTTGCCGTCTGGCGGTCCCCATTGTTGGATTCTCCAGGCTAAACGTAATTCAGGCGGCGCGGGTTCGCCATACTGGGCCGCGTCTGCCGCCGCTATCAGGAGGCTTTTGGGACTTCTGCGTTGGCCTCGTACCATTCGTCAAAGGCCATTTGCGCGTCCCGCACATTTTTGACAGAAGCGTTATCCACATCCTCCGACGTTTTCCAGTCCGGTTTGACCAACATCCCCGCCGCCACCATCGCCTTAACAGTAACGGCGCGGAAGGTGGCTACACCTTTGGCTTCCTCTGGCAGATACTCGTTGTACTTCTGTGTCCAGAGTTCAAACTGTCGCTGTGTTACCGGGTCAACCAGCACCACATCCTTATCTGGCCCTGAGCCGTTTGCTTTTGCCATCATTCCTCCTGATAGTTCTAGCTTGTATTCTGTTTATGAGTGGGCGGTAATCGCCAAGCTGTCCAATTCGATTTCAGCCGAGGCAATTACGATGCCCTCAACCGGCGAACTGAGCCGACGCCCGGATACAATGCTGGCCGTGGCGTCGATCTGGATGTCGCCCATGACCGCGCCGTGCGGCTTAAAGACAACCGCGCCGGTATCGCCCGGCTCGACATAGTTGAGGACCGTCACATCGTCCGTTTCAACGGCAAATGTAATCGACATCCGGCTGGACTTCAGCCCGCCCACATTTTCTTTGTTCGTACCACCCGCACAAGACACCTGATAAACGTCTAGCCGCTCATCAGTTTCAACTGATTGGAGGCAGGTGATTGCATTGCCGCCAATCGTGAGAGTCATATCTGCGCCTGTAAACTTCGCCATAATGTCACCTTAACTTGCCCAGGTAAAGTCCTCGGCTACTATTTTTCTGATCTCCGCATAGTGGCATAGGACATCGCCAAACATGCGCGGTTCAAACGTTTCTACTTGCGACGGGTTGAAGCCCACATAGCTGGCCCCGTTCAACGCCGCGTCCTTATCCAGCGCGGCTACGATGGCTTCAACCAATGGGGCGGCTACCTTTTCGGTCGCGTCCCCGTCGTTTAAGCCCATGATGAACACCACTACAAAATTGTGGTATCTGACCACGCTGCAAGTTGATAAAGTCGATAGGTCTTGTGTAAAACCCCTATACAGAATCTCAGCCCCGCGTATTTGCGGGGTGCTACCAATCGTCGTCTTAAACTGCGCCAGGTACGCATCCCATGTAGACGACCAACGTTCATAGTCGTGCGTTGTGCCGATGTTGCTAACCGTGCCAAGCACCGTATTAATCCGGCTGCGTATCGTTGCTTCGCTCATGTTGCCAACGACCTGATAATCTTCTCGGCCACGTCGTCAAAGATGCGCTGTATCATCGGCTCAGATTTCTTCACGCCTTTCTCCAGCATCTTTGCGCCCTTGGTGCCGCGTCTGCCGATGGCCCGCGCAATCAAGAAAGCAACCTGGCGGGCTGTCTCAGGTGGCGCTATGCCTTTCCTCACAACCCATAAGTGTATCGGGTCAATCGGCGGCATCCTGCCCGCCCTGCGCCCCTTCTCAACGGGCAAGGCGTAATTCAGCGGGCTACCCAGTTCGCCCCGCACACCTGCGGGAATCGAACGCACTTCTGTTGCCCATGATTGGCTGAGATTTTTGGTTGCCCCTAAAGGCGTTAGACCAACAACGTTAGTCTCTATCACCGACATTGCCCGCCTGACTGCCCGCCTGATTTCAACCTCGACCACTTCGTCTATCTGGTCAAACTTATCAGCCAGTAGCTCCCAGGCTTGTGTGTCAATGGTGATGTTTAAGGTCAACCGCTGCGCTCCGCACTTGCGACCTGTTTCACCAGGTCGTCGCCCTTACCAATCAATTCGGCTTTAATAAAATGCCGCTTGCCGCGCATCGGCCCCTTCTTGGGCCGGTCAGCAACCATCACGCTGTAATAGTTGAGTTCGCCGTCGGGCATTTCCCGAACAAAGCCGACGCTCAGCACATCTTCCGCTTTAATCTTCAGATGCTTGGCAACCGCTGCAAACATAACTTTTTCGCGCTCTGCGGCTGTCGCCTTTTGTTCTGGCGTCATCGCCATAACTACCCCCTGTCGTGGAACAAGTAGCGACGGGATTTAGGCCATTCGGGAGCGGTGGCGATGTCTATAAACTGCGCCGTACCGTCCCCCTCGTTGCTAAACGCTTCCCCGCGCTGTATCTGTTGCTCGTATTGGCGGCGAAATTCCCGCGCCCGGTCGCTAAACGCTGTTGCCCGGCTGGGATGATCTACCGCGTCGGCATTAATGGTGCTGTCACTGGTACGGCTGTACTTGCTGGCCAGCGCCTCGCAGATGAGCGAAGCGGCCAGGTAGCAAACCGCATGGAAATGTTCAGCCGGCACATCACACTGAATCGACTTGTAAATAAAGTTGTCGGCATCCGTGACTGTGCTAACCTGTGCCGTGGCGACTTCCTCATCTTCAGCGGCTACCCAATCAGTACCGTTAAAGTAAATCCAATCATTCAGACTAAGGCCGTGAGCGCGACGAGCAACGCTGGTTGTGGCCGTGGTCACACTCCAGGCATAAGGGGCCGTGAAGCGCACCCGTGCCGTTTCTCCGCTTGCTGGTGCCACCGTGTCAAAGCGCAAATAGCGTAGTGTGGCATCCCAGTAATCGTCGCTCCAATCGCCGGGGTCCAGCATTTGCGGCTCATGGTCAGCCGTCACCGCTTCAGCCGGGTACTCAATGGCCAGCACTCGGCTAAACCCGTCTACAAACGCCGATAACACCGCGCTACCGCCCGTTAATGGGTAGTAACGCCCACCGTCCCCCGTTACGTCTTCAGTCGCTTCCTCAGGCCGCTCGATGCTGTAAAGCTCAACAGCCGCCTTAATTTGCAACTCCCGACGGTACTGGAGCAGTTCGTTATCATCGGCGCTAATCAGGTTATCAACCTGGGCGCGAAAGGTGCCAAGTGAAAACGCCATTATTTAGACTTCTTTCGGATAGCACGCTTTGGCTTCGACTTTTCTGGTGCGGCTGGCTTTTCTATTGGCTCTTCTGCTGATAGGTCGGCTAGGGGGATTGTCAGCTTTGGACAACCGGCAACCCCCTTGTTAACCACCATGACTACCTGCGCGGCATCGTTGTCGATGTGATAGGCCATGACCTGCACAGGGTCAATATCAAGCAAAGCGCAAGCCCGCTCGATCAAGTCAATCATTAGACTAAGTACCAGACAGAGATATAGAAATTGTTCGAGGCCGCACCATTGTTAATGTCAAAAGACACCTTGGAATTGGCCGCAATGCGGACCGGCGTTTGCGTGCCGCCCAGTTCAGGGGTTGACCAAGTGCCCGGCACATTGGCGTCACTGGCATCAATGCCAGAAATGACGTTGCTACCGTCGTCATCAACATCAAGGGTAGCCCCCGCGTCATCTTCCAAAGGGGAGACACAGACACCAACCACAACAATATCAAATGGCACAGTCCAGTAGCCTTCCAGCGTCCCCATCCCTGCCGTGGCGTCGGGGTCGGTCAATGTGACGTTATGCTCACATAAGCGTTCTTTCATAGTTCAATCCTCATTAGCGGGGCAGGGGAAGCGCCCTAAAGACGCCGCCCCCGTTCCCTAAGTCGCCAGATTAGGCAACGTTGCTCTTGTGCAGCGGTCGGAAGTCCGCGACCGGAGCGCAGGTATAAGTGCTGCTAAATTGCCAGGTCATCAGACGGACCTTATAACGCAGTTCGTCGTTGGTAAACATAGCACCGGCAGTCTCAGAATCGCTGGCGAACAGTTCAGGCAAACGCCGACCACGCAGGAAGATAAGATAGATGGCCGGGAATTGCATCGGATCGCCCACGAGCGCCCAGTCCGTCGCATCCGTCCAAGTTGGAACCGCAATCACTTGAGATTCGCGGAAGAACACGTTGGGTTGGCTGTTGCTGGCACCCGGCACAACCTCAGAATTGATGACAGCTTGCGCCGTTGTTTCGAGGTCAAACGGAACTAGAATGTACTTAGGCGTAATGCCCAAACGTCGGCCCGCACCAAGCGCCTGATCGGTCTGCTTCTGCATGGCCAACCGAGCAGCCGCATAAGCGGCGCTGGTGGTGCCAAAAGCAGTCGTGAGCAGATTGGCATGACCGCCACCTGTGGTCGTAGCGGTGGCGTTGAACAATGCGCCGGTATCGGAAAGGACTGGGCCGGCTGCGCTATTGACGGTAAAAACGCCGCTCACCATGTCGGAAAGGGTGTTGTACCAGGCGTTAGCCAGACGGATCGGAATCTGCCGGACTTCGTTCAACTTGTCGTTAAGCATCGTCTCCAGCGTAATTCCAATGTAGTTGCCTTTCTTCACAAAGCTGGCCGTCTCTTCGTCGTCAGCCCATGACAGTTCGGTGTAGGCGTTGCCCTCATTGACCTGGCTCAGGCTGGATACCCCATAGGTACGAACCAACGTGGCCTGGTCGATGGTGTCAACCTCTTCCTCGGTGACAATCGGCGCCCACCATTCCTCGCGCTTGCTGTAGCTGTTAGCCAACATCAGATTCAGCGAGTTTTTAACGATGCTCGACATGCTGGACTGTGTAACAGATTCCCACGCCCGGTCGTCGGTGTAGGGATTGCCGCCCAGGATGTTGTAAGCCCACTCAGACAGGCGGCGGGTGTTGTCAGCCGGTCGCCCGTTCTTCTGCCAGGACTTAAACGCCTCGGTCTGGCGCTGTTTGACATCCTTGCTGTCAGTCTGGTCAAGGTTATTAAACTCACGGTTGCCCATCAGCAGCCGCATCAGGCCAACCTCGGCCAGTTCATCGCCAGTGATGCCCACCTCGATCTTGCTACCACGAACGCCGCCACTTTCGGCAACACGCCCGGTCGGGTCGGTTGCGGCCTGTGCTTCCTTGGCCTGTTTAATAACCGGCTCAATGTCGCGGGCGGTGCGGATGCCACGACGGGCAAGCTGGGCAAAAGAGCCGGTCAGCTTGGCCGATTCGATGGCCTTCTCAACTTTCATGTCAAACAATTGGCGCTCAATATTCTTAAGCGCCTCGGATGCTTGACCATCCGACGCGGCCTCAGTCTCTTCGACCTCTTCCGCTTCCTCTTCCTGGTCCTCGTCGGCCACGGCTTCCGCTGCGGGCTGTAAGGACTTGGTTAATTCACTAACCAGCCCCTTAACCTCGGCAAGTTCTGCCGCAAGTCCGTCGAGGTTCACGCCGTTCATTTCAGACATACGATTTACCTCATTGTTAGCAGCGATTGCCCGCACAAAACCGCCACCGGCTGCCGGGTCGCCCACTAAATCTACACTGTGTACTTTAGGAAAGCCGGTCACTACCGGCATAGAAACACCATTTACAAATACGTCGCTGCTCTGCTTTATCAGCGCGTCCAGCGACAATCCAACCGATTTCAATACGCCACTTTCATAGGCGTTTTTCAGCTTGTCCCGCAACCCCTGGTCAACCACCTTAAACACGCCTTTAAGCTGGCGCGTGGTCGCTTCCCATGCCACATTGGTGATCGTCCCCAACCACTCACGCGCCGGCGACCGCATCCCGCCCCGCGCCTGAAATTCCTCTTTCGTCAGATGGTCGTCGTAAACCTTGACGCCCTCAAACATACCGGCAGCCTCAGCCACCGCCGCCACGTCATACAGTCGCCCGTTCTTGCTGGGGATGTATTCGCGCCCGTCGTGTGTGACAAGGCCATCCGGCCCGTCGGGGCCAATAATGACGACCTCCCATTCCTTGCCGGTCAGTTCGCCAGCCGGAACGATGGTAGCCTCAAAGATATGCGGAATGTTCTTGTAGGTGTGAGCTGCCATAGAAACAAAAAAAGCGGCCCCCTAAATGGAGGCCGCTGCGGTAAACCCGGTTGGGCGGAGTTGTTTGATTAAAAAGTGGCAGTCCTGAGCATCAATTAAAAACTAATGCCGCTAGGCACCACTCACAAAATAGTATAGCAAGGGGCGGGGATGGTTGTCAAACTAGCCGCCGTCCTAGCTGGGTAATATCAATCTTGCCATCTACATAATCTGGCACCCAAACATCACGCGCGACCTCAATAATCCACCGCACAACAGCCGGATAATACCATGTGCCACAAGACGCCCTTAGTAGTTCGTCAACCTTCTGAGCGTTGCCCATTACCAGCCTCCCGCATCTGCTCACTCGTCATCACTTGGCGCTGTGTCGGCTCCAAATAGCCGCATTCTATCATAAGCGATTCCAGTTGGACGCCGATGCTAATAACCGTCCGGCGCATGTCATTGAATTGCCGTTCGTGGCGCTCGGTCAATCGCCGTTGCCGCAACGCCCTGTTTACACCGTTGCTCATGCCGTCGTCAGCCTCCTAGTCTCGCCGGGCATCAGAACCACACCCAGGTCGTCGTATACGGTCAGCATCCGGCAGCCGCAATTAATGGTGTTCTTTGCGCTGCCGTTGGGGTCCAGCGGGTACATCAACGCCTCCCCATCCACAATAAATGGCTCATTGGCCGGGATGGGGGTGGCCAGCGTTTCCATGTGTGCGGCTACATGGCTGGGTCGGCTGGTCGGCTGCAGCGGGTTAACCCAACGCTTCTTGACGTTCGGGTCATCCTGCGCCGCTTGCTGTAGCGTGTCAGCCGCCGTGATGTTGAACGTCCGGCCTGTCTCGGTTCGCAGGATGCGCTCGGCATCGTAATAGACGCCGGTCGTCTTGGTTCGCCCACCCCGGCCTACCTGCCCCAATATGCGGTCAATAGCTTGCATGGCGTCGTTTGGGCTGGCCTCGCCTAGCGCGTTGATTCTGAGCGCCCGCCGCATGGCAGAGCGCATGTCAGCCGTTAGCCCGCCCACTATCAGGTCAACCGTATGCCCCACCAATGGCGCTAACCTCTGAAGCTGCGACGTGGTAGCCAATGGCGCATTGATAGCCAGCAACGGTTCCAGCACGCTATCCGCGCCATACTGCCCTGCTTGCCGTATCGTCTGGTCAGCAATCGCCGCCATCTGCGCCCCGGTCTGCTCGATAAGCGCCTCGACATCAACCAGCAAGCGGCTAATAGTCGCCGCGTTGATGTCGCCCCGCGTGATGCGGTCGGCAAGCTGCGCCCGCAATTCGCGGATAGCGGCTTGAAGCGCCAGTACCCCGCGCTGTTCATTGGCAGCGGCTAGGCGTAGCACGTCGGCCAGGGCTTTGCGGAAATCAGAGCGACGGGTCATTATGCGCTACCGTTTAACACTATCTCCGGCTCAACATCGCCGCTAGTCAGCCGCCCATCAGGGCTAGCAGCCGCCGATGCCAGATTGCCCACTAACTGGTCGTTGCGCTCCTGCTCATCGTCCATCGCTTCAGCCGCTACCGCTTCCAGTTCAGTCATGGGGTCGATGTCAATGCCAAACTCAGCCATCAGCCGCGCCCATGACTTTGCCGCTGTCTCTTCGGTAATCCAGCCAGCTTCTGCCGCCGTCATTAGGGCGATGGCGAACGGGCCAAACAGCGGCACAACCTGCGCCATATCCTTTGTGCTGAGTTCTGGCAGGTTGACGGCAACTTCTATCTCATCATTCTCGGATAGGTTGCCCGCGATGATGGCCTGGTCGATAACAAACTGCAATATCATTTCCAGCATATCCCGTACGCTGGCCTGGTCATATTCCAGGCTCTTAATAGTCGGGTCGCCCTGCGCCAGCGCCGTAGCCCGGTTGGCATCATCGCCATAACCGAACCAATGCACCGGAAAGCCCACCCCGCCTAGAATCAAGCCAAGGATGGCCCGGTAGGTGGCGATGCTGCCTTCCTGCCTTAAGTCAGGCGTCATCATGTCCCACTTCTCGGCGTCCAATGTGTAGACATTGATACTGCCCTTCTTGGGCGGGTTGGCCATAATTTGCCGGGTGCGCTTGTCTACCTGATCCGGCCCGCCCGTCACGCCAACGAACCAGCTAAAGAAGTCTGCATACTGCTCCCGGTCGCCCAAAGCGAACAGCGTTTCGTCGGCCTGGTCAATCCAGTCGGCAACCTGAATGAGGTCACTCACCCCGCGCTTCTGATTGGATAGCCGGTTAACGCCTGACCAGAACACGGAGCCGTTGTACTCGCTACGCCCGTACTCGGCCAGCATCACGCTCTCCCACTGCTCCCGCGTAGCTTGCTCCCACGTCACTAGCTTGCCGGGGTAACGCGGCTGCACGACACGCCCGTCAATCACCGCCTCTTCATCCTCGCGGATTATCCGGTACACTTTGGCCCGCTTGTCGGCGTTGTTCTCGCCAACGACAACCGCCCACATTTCCATCGCGTTTTCAGGGTGGCAGATAACATCGGTAATCTCAGATGGGTCAATGTAACCTAGCTTGGTACGCCCGTCAGATTGCCGCACAAACGCCGGATAGCATTGTTCACCGAGCAAGAAGAGTTGTAACGCAAACTCACCGGCTCGCTTGCTCATCCGGTTAGTCGCCCAGAAGTCCGTCACAATCCCCACCGCGTCATCATCGCCTGTCACTACCGGCTCAACATTACGCCCGGCGATGTGGTCTCGCTTCAGTGTCATGATGCGCTTGGCAACCGGACTAGACTGCCACAGGCTCCAGGCGGTGTCCATCAGCTGTTGCGCCGACGCCTTGCCAAAGTCCCGCAGCCCCTTGCTGGTACTACGATAACCCAGGCTCTTAGTCGTGCCGGTTGTCGGCTCATCGTTGCCGTCGTTATAGCCCTGAGCATAGGCGGCTTCTTTTGCCCGCGCCACGCCCTGCTCATACTCTTCCCGCGTAATGCCGCCGATAGCCTCAACTATCCGCTCCCCTAGTGTTGCCATTACCTGCCTCTCCGTGTTTTGTAGTTGTCCATGCTGATGGTGATGTGGTCGCCGTAGGGCTGCGCCCCGCCCATGCCGGACCATCCAATAGCCAGGCTCATCACCGTGTCGTCATGCATCCCGTCAGGTGCGCCATAACGAATGTTGCCCGATGGCAGCCGTTCACTTTCAAATGCCTGTAACTCGCCAATCAACACCGCATCATCCGGTATCCGTATCTCGTCGCGCTCAAAGGCCAATGATAGCGCCTCTATAGCCGCCTTCTTGGTGGCGTTCGTGGTGACAAATGGCGTGACCGGCAACTGCATAATACGCAACTGCTCAATAATCGGGTCGCCCATGCTGTTCTGCTCGGCTATGATTTGCGCCGGGCGGAACTTGTCAGCTAGCACCTGCAACCGCTGAACCTGAAATGAGTAGTCTATCTGGTTAAATCTATCAATGTGGCACACGTGACCGAGCGTGACATCTATCACGGTCAGCACCGTGAAGTCGCTATGCTTGCCCCAGTCAACGCCCATAATGTACTGATGCGCCGGCAGCGGCTCATCTTGCCAGCAGTCGCCATCGACCGCCCGCATGACGCCACGGAATACGCCGCCGCCATCCTCAATAAACTCAGCTAAATACTCTTGCCTAAATATACGCTCTGGCAACCCGGCCCGCGCC
>Ga0208161_1001062_pt1 | contig 15007 bp, 29 predicted proteins | sample CB_VirMetaG_3_FD_184538 | JGI IMG/M metagenome (GOLD analysis project Ga0208161, IMG submission 184538) | Freshwater to marine saline gradient viral communities from Chesapeake Bay - CB_1508_1S Viral MetaG (SPAdes) (version 4) | ecosystem: Environmental > Aquatic > Marine > Coastal | place: USA...
ATATAATAAATTATACAACAGTCTCATATGTTTCATGAAAAATATTCGGCTTACACGGATAAAACTCTCCTTTAACACCTCGTATAATATAATCATTTACTGCTCCTCTTATATCACCTTCTAATGTCTTTATGACAAGTTCATTACTGCTATTGATATAAAAGTTATGGTTTCCTTGCGGGTCAAAGTAATTCATATCTTCTTTGTGACCCAAGAAATGAAACAATTCTTGTTGATTATCACCTCTCCATTGAATCGCTTGAATTACTACAGGTTTCTTTTTGTAAAACATATTACCAAATAATTGCTATATCTTGTTCATGAATCATGAATTTCATGTCACCTTCTACTTCAATGCGTTCCGCTAACTCTAATGCTGTAACTCTAATATAAACTTTGTCTCCTTGTTTTACATTGATTACATTATCACCAACAGCATAAACTTCCAACTTCGACCATGTCTTTCTTGCCTCAGCTTCTATCAATGCTTTATCACCATCTGATAATGCGAGCACTGATTCTTTCATTTCAGGTTTACTAATCAATATTCTATTCCCCAGTAACTTCATCTTCTCTATATTTAAACGTTAATACTTTTACTACTGACATCTGTGCATTTAGAATTTCACCAATCGCATGATCAAACAAAAGGCTCTTCATCGGATTTCGATCTGTTTCATAGTTCTTCTTTAAGATCTCAGCGATTTCAGCAAACTTATACTTTACAGTTTCTAGATCATTAGTAGGTTCTTCCCTACTATCTATCCCAATCAGTTGCTCTCCAAAGCTTGGGACTCTTACTTCTCTTATCATATTGTTAGTTTTTTACAAATATACATAAAACAAATAGACTCCCAAATCTGAGAGTCTACCTGTTTTTCATCAATTAATTAACCACTTATGTCAAGCATGGAGACAAGACAAATATAATACTAATTATTTTATCTCCAAGCTTGTTACAAACTTTTTTTGTGATTCTACATTCACCTCGTGTATATCATCTTGCATAGAATAAGCATCACACTTTACATGCTTAGAAGTTTTACATCCTGTAATAGTAACTAATATTAAAGTCCCCCATAATAACTTTTTCATCTTCCTTGCCCCCTATACAATTTCTTATAATTCTTTGAACTCTTTAACTGTGAAGTCTTTGTTTTCGCGTGCACTCCTGGTCGCGAAACATTCGTTGACTCAAACGCCTTGTAACTTGTTTCCTTAATCTTTGCCATGATACTATCTTTTGATACTATAATATACTAATTATTCATTATCATAAAACATTCTATCAGAATCTTCTGTATGCCATTTTTCATACCCCTCACAATTATACCAGTCTTTGTTTACTAGATAATCTGGTTTCTCTGGAAATGGTTTAGTAACAAAACTAGGTTCAGACCATTTAATTCGGTTATTAGGTTGTAGAGCAATTTGACCATTATCAAGAAGTATAATATGGTGAGACTTATGCTCCAATGGATCTTCAGCTAGAGATAGATCTGTGTTAACATCATTAGCACCCCAGTTGATTGTAGCATAGTATCTCCCCGGGTAGAACTTTCTATCTTTCATATATACTTCTACAGGAGTATCATACAAGTATGATAAATGCAATAAAGTAAAATTATAAGAGAAACAATTCCATATCTGTAGATGATGAAAAGGTAAATCTGGTTTTGGTAGTTTGGGTTCAGTGAGTAAAGCATGTGAAGGTAACTTATCTCTAAGTACTCCATTCTCTAACAATACCTGGAACAATGCAGCTTGCCCAGGCATACACCTAACAGAGATTACTACTCCTGGGGTAAACTCCCCGTGACCCTTTTGATGTTGATACATGTATTCATTTCTAACAAATACTTTAAGGGGAAAAAAATTGTGTTCTATATATGCCATAGAGCAAATATAAAAAAAGCCCAGGAATATGGAAAACCCGGGCTATTTTAGTCAATTGACTATCTACTACTATGAATCGATAGACAAATATATAAACTTTTAGAATATCAAAAAATTTTTTTGGGTAAAATTTTTAAGGTATGTTAGAGAGGGTGGTGGGTCCTTAATAAAAAACCCCCGGGGTCGCGCGCGCTGGGTGGCACCCCCTATGACTGCGACAAGACCTAAGCTGTATATATATGAATTTACTGCAAAAAAATCCTGTAGGAAAAGTTATTACATTTTTTAACTATCTATAAACTAAACATCATGAATGAAGATTTCTACAATGAATTTTATAGTTCTATGGATTTGGAAAAATCTCTCTGGCTAGAACAAAGTGAGTGCGAAGCATCAGAAATGTATGGGGTATGAACCCTATACGTTTCTGTTAAAACATTTTTGTACTATTTATAAATCAATTAAATCAATTGTTATGAGAGAAATGATCCTTAAAAGTATTCTGTTAAAACTTGTATTCAGTTATAACAATAACGAACCTTTGCGCCTTTCAGAGTTTGAGATCGAGTGTCTTGATGAACTGATTTGCGAAGAACTTAGAAAGTATTCAGGTGTGTACGTATTTAGTAATAATTAGTAATAATTAGGGCATTGTGCCCTTTTTCTTTTTAAACATTTTTGTACTTATGATAAAGTAATTACTATGAAAGCAACTAAATTCTTTATTAAGTGGTACCTATTATATATGGTGGGTATGACACTACTATGGTTACCAATGATGTTTATGATGTCTTGGAGTGATATGGTAACTGCACCAGCAGCAATGATTGTTGGTGGGATGGTATCATTGTTTGTGTGTATTGTTGATGCAACAGAGGATATGTAATATCCTCTTTTTTTCTATAACATTTTTATACTAATGATAAATTAATTATCATGAAAAATTTATCAGAGATTGCTATTAAAGCATTTAATCAAGGTTCAGATAACTTTGGTGAAAGACCAACAGGAAAGGTTACATCATTAACACACGAACTACCAAATCCTAAAGCGTGGCGCTGGGGAGATCCAAACCCAAACACTCACAAGTATTATTCTTGTACAGTTCACTTAGTTCAATCAGATGGGCATCAATGTACTTCAGGTGTAGGTTTCTATGTTAAAGGCGGTGTAATGGAGGTGTGCTCAGGACATATTGTATTCACTATACCTGTTACTGCTGAAATACAGGAAGAGCTTGATAGTGCTGAGATACTACAGTGGTAGTGATAAGGGAGAGTGATCTCCCTTTTTTTACTTAACATTTTTTAACTAATGATAAATTAATCATTATGAGAAGTCAAGATTATACCAGAGAAGAATGGGAACAAATGTTTCCAGAAGAACCATATCCAAGAGATATGACCGAAGAAGATATGTATTATATCTTATCAATGATTGAACCACTTGATGAATTAGAAGAAGAGGAGTAATATCCTCTTTCTTTTTATTAATACATTTTTATACTGATTATAAATTAATCATTATGAGAAATATAACTCACAACTACACCTTTGGTAAAAGGTACAACAGCATTAGTGCATTTATGAAAATGCATAACTTCTGTGCAATCGCAAAGTATATCGATGAAGATCGCGGTGTTCACTATCTTAAAGCATATAAGAAAGGAGAAGATCGTATTGAGGAATCCAATAAAGTTATTGTGATGGCATCAACAGTTCGTGAAGCACGGTTAGAAACTTTGAGGATCTCAAAAGTTAGGTTTCCAGGTATACCTAATCCATTCTGGTTAGTGCATCAGTAAACAAGAGGGAGTAATCCCTCTTTTTCCTTTTACATTTTTATACTAAACTCTAAAATAAATTATTATGACAAAGAAAGAAATACAATTAGAAATGTTAAAAAGTCTACATACAGCTATTAAATTGCATATGAGTCACAATACAGATATCATGAGCTTCTATGGTTATGATGAAGAAACAGAAGAATATGACACTGTTTACAAAGGACCAGGAGAACCTACACATGCTGATTTCAAGTTAGCAAGTTTATTCATGTATATGAAACATGGTATTGAACAGGGTAATGATATGGGGCTAAGTTTTGACATGAGTTTAATAGGGGATGAATAATCCCCTTTATTTTTTAACATTTTTATACTTATACTAAAGAACTTTTACGTGCGTATAACACTCTGGGTGTACAACCAGAAATATTGAGAAGAGAGGATGGCTCTCTATTAGGCTGAAGCATAGACGATGTAGACAGATGCAACCCTTAAGTGGGGAACTACTATGTGTAATGTGCCTTACTTAATATGTTATACGTGCGTTAAAGTATTTTCTTTTAACCTTGCTTACGCATCTTGATTAACATTTACAAGTTGCTTACGCATCATCTGAATACATTTTTTTACTTTTTTTGATATGATTTTATTAACCAATTAAAAGCAAGCAAAATGAGTGCATTTACTAAAACACAGTCTATCGGTCAATTCATGAACGCAATGAACCTTTCTTCTATCGAATTACTCGAGCGTGAGAAAGATGGTATCACTACTCGTTTCATCCCTTTGGGTAACGACGAGTATGCTCGAGTGTCCAACAAACTTACAGCGTTAAGTGGAGAGACTCAGGTATCGTGGTTTACTCCAGATGATGGAGAACCTTCGTGGATGTTTCACCCTAAAGGTGAGGGCGGTGCTACCGTTGTATCCAAGTTCACGCTTGGTAGTGCAGTAGAGAAATCTATCTGATACTCTCATAATCCCCTTAATTGGGGATTATTCTTTTTCTTTTCTTTTTTTGCTTCGCATCTTTTGGAACATTTTTTTACTAATCGTAATCCTTATTTGTAGTATGAGGTTTATAGACAATAGGAAGCAGTTCTATGGTCAAGTGGTCAGGGCTAAGAAATAGGAATCCAAGGATATGGTTTTATGTCTAAAACATTTAACTCCTTTAGTATCAACACTTTAAGTATTATGGGTATAGTATACTCTGTATATAGATGTTTGATACTTAATAGGTGTTAGGATTCCAAGAATAGTTAGTATCGTGTAGGTTTTTTGTATGTATTTGTGTTAAAGAGAGTTGATGGGTGTAAAACTAATACCCTTTTAATACCTTAGTATTCAGCCTTAGAATACCCTCATATTTACCCTCTTTAGCAAAGAACATAGCTATTAACCACATGAGTACATTACTTATACTATTATACTTACTATTATGTTATTCTTATATAGCATATTTGGTATGCTAATTAGCCCCGCGAAGAATTTAAAATCTTTTAATACATATACCGTACGAATCACGGTGCAGATAAAGGAGTATGTTTGTGAACCTCTGTATGTATTAATTTACTCTCATCCAATTGCAGGAGAAAATCCATGGTTGATTATATTCATTCTAGACGGGATATAATCTGAGACCTACTGTCACTTAGATGACAGCTTTGTAAACACCGATGCAAAAGGTGGGGGCTATGGTGCAAGGGTTGCAACCTTGTGAGAGTACTATAAACAGTTGTAATGTTAAAGGTAAGAACTGCATATATTGTTTGTGTAAAGTTGACCAATGTTTATTGAGTTAATAGTGCGTGTAAAAGCAACCTAATTTTATGGGTAGATAGGAGAAATCCAAGGATTCTACAATGTAAAATAGCCTGCTGCTATATTACCAGTGCGTAGACAATAAACCTCATTACAACTGTATGTTTATCTATGCCATTAGAATGGAGGCAAGTGCAGATTAGCGTGCACAGAGATATCCATTTAACTAATAGTCTAATGAAGTATAGTAGTTAGACCAGCAACCATTAGGTTTTAAACCGTCAATGAAGGGCGTCAGGGTTGCATTTTTATATATAGTCAATTTCATTTGAGAGAATTGTAGTTCTCAATATCCGAGGGGATAAGTAGGTTCTACCTATGAAATGAGGAATACTAGCACTACAATGCTTGTAGGAACAGGGTTCAACTCCCTAATTGGCTACCATAAAGTATATGTGTTCGTGGCGATTTAAAGTGAAAATCAAACTGATGAATGCTTGGCATAAAAATAAGTCCATGCACCAACCGTTAAAGTCGTATCCGAGCCATGACACATATTAAAATCGTGATATTCATACTACTACATGGTGAAAATCTAGTACAACTGAAGTGTACTGTCTGGTAGAGAATTGCTTAACAAGGAGTCAGACTAGGGTTTATCACGGTTAAACTAAGTGGTAAGTGCACCGCCACTAAGAGGTGCATATATGTCACATATTCATCAAGTATGTGAGGAAGCTTAACACTCTGAAGAAAACAGAGCGATGCGTGGTAAAACCCTTGGCCAGGGTGTGACATGAAAATTGATTTATGGAAACTAAGAAATTGTAACCACTGTACCCTAAGCGCTAAGTGGAGAGTGTTAAGTACTTACGGTCATATAAGTACTTAACGCTTGGGTTTATTTATTTATTTCTTAATTTTGTTCTATGAACCAAGAAGAAGAAAATGTTAATATACTCTATGAGTATACAAGAAATGGTGTAGTTTATACTACTCCGAATGAAACTATTGCAAGCATGCGTGCTGAAGATGGTAAGTATTACGCTGTTGAACAGAAGTAATATTTAACTGCGAGTTGTCCGCAGTATAAACTACAGATGCTGAACTGTAGTGAGAAATAGACAAAGCACCGTTATATTAGTAAGTCATGCTTGTGGCTGAGGAGTATAACCAAGCGGTGGGAGTAACAAGGGTCCTTGTAGACCGTAATCGCTCCATTGGTAACAATAAAGAGATACTATACAAGTAGTATTGTGGTTGTTGTTATATATAGGTACACTGAACAAACCTGTAAAAGCACGAATCCTTCCAAGAACTAAAAGAAATTGGTCTGCCAAAACATGTTCAACCCTATAGAGAAGAGGGGACTAATACACAGGGGTAAAACTCTGTTTATCTCGCAAGAGTACTGATGAAAACTGTGGCAGCAGTGGAAGTCGGTAACTTAAGTATCAGGTAGCTTGCTACTTCACTGATATAAGAGTAGTATTCTCATAGGTTTATGTTGTTGACTATGCATCCGATCATAGTTCAGTCCAAGTGTAGTGAACAGTTTTACCAACTGGTTGCCAGAGTCAGAAATGACTATCAATACACATTACCCTGTAGATCTTGGCATAGGGGTTTATCATTAAGTCAGGTTGTTTGAAGATTGTTCTGACTATAAACTCGTGAATCTTCTATCCAGTAAGTTGCTGGCGTTGGCTCACCATAACAGACAAGTGAGAGGTTTTGGTCTATATACCTTAAAGACCATCATTAATGCACCATTCCAACTTCCCAAGGGTTGGCAGTTGTAATATAGATTGGTAGTGGGACACTAATTTCTTTAACTTTTCTGTTAACCAGATTAGAATAGTTTACTATTTAGAGATTAGCCAGCTCTTATATTCTCATAGAGAGGATAACAATTATTTTATTACAACTGAGTGCAGAGGGGTTATTATGATTATCAACTTAAAAATCAACTTATGGTAATACTTAAAACAAAATCACAGGTAAGGTCTTTTGTGAAAAGACAAACACAATTTCATAAAAAGTACACTGCATATACTGATTATTTTGATGACGCGGGTAATGGAACAGGTGTTAAGACAGAAGTATTTATTGATAGAAATAGAGTAATTCTTAGAGAACTCCACTGGATAAGTGGTGATAGAGGACACTATAAGTGTCATGTTCTTGCTAAGATTAGACTAAAGAAATCGTTTGGTTAGAGTGGATGCATACCTCTATCGTTCAAGGTTGGAAACCTTTCATGCCCAGAGTTGGCAATGTAAAAACTGGTGGGAGTAGCAATACTCTCACCGATATCTATTTTATTTATCAACTTAAAAATCAACTCAAATGAAATTTGGGAGGCTCGTCTAATAGATAGGACACCAGCAAATCATTTCACTATTACTAGTGTAGTGGACCTGTATTGATCACACAGGTTGATTTGTTGGAGATAGGGGTGCAACTCCCCTGCCGCTCTGCTCTTAGTGTAGGAGTTATATACTCTGAACAACGAGGCGTCAGTACACGCCTACAAGGATAGAAATATCTGGAGACTAAGAGGTACAAGATTTTAAATGAAAAGATTAATTCATATGAAAACAATTGAAGTTACTATGCAAGAAATATGGCAGGCAACTAAGCCTGTCATACACAAAAGCAAAAAGAAGTATAATAGAAAAGTTAAACACAAAAACCAATAAGTTATGATTCAATTTTTAGTAGATGAAATTAATGATATAATCATTGTTTCAACCGGAGATGCTCTTACAGCAGAGCAAAAAGCTGATTTACGAAACCTCACAGAAAACGAATTAATTGAAATTAAGTTTAAACTATTACTTGAAGACTATGAGTAAGTTAAAAACAAACTTTGCAGAGAAGGTGCGCCCTATACTCTCTGCAAAGACAGACAGTAGCAATAGCTACTCAAATGAAAGGGCGCGTGTTCAAGCAGAAATCAATAGTAGACCTGTCTCTATTGATAGAACAATTTTCCAAAAATCTGAAACAGAAAAAGAAGAGCTTCGAATTGAAAAAGCTCATTGGAAAAAGATGAACAAGTAATCTTCTAAGTTTTTAGGTATCCCTCGCCAGTGGGCACACTGGCATTTTTTATTATTCACTTAAAAATCAACTCAAATGGTAGAATATTTAAATGGAGAAAGTTTCTTAAAAGAAAAAGAACGTCTTCTAGAACTAAGTAAAAGCGATCAAAAGTTTTGGTATCATACTAGACCGTGTACATATCATACAGTTACTGTTATGAATAATGAAACGCATATATATTGGGGTTCTCATACTCATAAACCTCGATATAATAATGGTCTTTTCTTTACTAAACACGCTGAATCAGGTATTACTTACGATAAAAAAGCTAAAACTGTTAAGTTTTGGTATGGTAAACATCCAGCAACTCTTTTAATTACACATTTTGAAGAAAGTTTTAGAACCGAAAGATGGAAAAGTATGATTAATCATGTTTTTAAACATTATTTTGGCGTTGCTTATGCAAATGCTGTTGTAAAAGGTAAAATAAATACACCCGATGACTACGCTAATTTTTTTTCTAAGAAAACTTTAATGTTTAAGGGTATTGATCCTCAAGCTATACTAAAATGCTTATATATCAAAAAAGATTTGTACATAAATCTTATTGATATTGCTCACATGCTTCAAATTGCAAAAGACCCTTTAGCAGTTGCTGATTGGTTAACATGTAATTCTAATGATTATTATAATACTCATATCTATAACAAAGCTATGGCTTTAGATATAAAAATAGATTATAATGATTATGACAATGAAGTAAAGAGAATTATGAATGAATATGAGTTAAAAAATAAAAAGTTTTATGGGGAAGCTAGTATGCTTCCTTTTTAATGATTAAAAAATAATATGATTATGAAAACAATTGCATTTATGTTGGGGTTATTAAACCCTATGGTCGGTGAAGACCTTATGAAAGTTGATATTTCAGTGTGTGAAACTGTAAAATCAGTACATATGTATGTATATGATGAGCAAGACAAACTGACTAAAATCAATAATTATTCTATAGAGTACAATGGTGATATAGTATCACTATATCTTAAAGAATATAAAGATTACCAATTAGTAATTAATGATGTTCATTGGATTACAATAACTCCTATGGCATATGAACCTATTGATGAAAGAGATTTTAGTATCTCTTGTGATGGTACATATGACTTTGCAGGAGGCGTTCTATTTTTCCATTTGGATAATGTAACTTCATTAAAATGACAATACTTGTTTGTGTGTTAAGTATAGCATTTGTCTGGGCAGGTGCTATACTTGTTATACACATAGTAAACAAAATAGACCCAGATTAGAATATTAGCTATATACTGCAAGAAATCAAATACTCTTAAACTACTGTAATCTTATTTGTAACGTTTATTGTAATACATTTACTTTTATTTATAAATAAATTGTATTATCAGTTACCAAATGGGAAAACAGTCTATCTTACGATAGAAGAGTATTTGAATCTTACAGATGCTGATATACAATATATGATGTCTATTGACTATGGGGAATCAATCCTCAATCCCTTTAAAGGCTCCGCTGTAGATACTAATGAAAAACAAATCATTTATGATTTTGAGTATCTAGAAGATGGAGATGATGAAAAGGATATTCCATCAGATGATATACCATTTGATGATATCATAGATTTATCGGGCCCCTTGGATACATAATATCGCAAATCGCGAATCGCGGTATTACACACTTATCAATTAACTTGAGTACTTATTGATATAGTAATTATCACTCACCATTCAATTATTTTATTAACTAAAAATCAATGTCATGAGTAATTCAACAAACTCTAAAGTTAAAGTTGTTGCTGATCTTACTACAGGTTCAGTAATTGTTCAATCTCAAAATAATCCTGAATATGGCTATGTAAGAGTTGAGCAAGTAGTATCTACTATTGATTCTAATCAATTTTTGAGACGTAAAGTACGTTCTGCGTTAATCCATGGACTTGTTGCTGATCTAAAACTTGAAAAGTATTATAATGGTCAAGAACTTCCTGGTAATATTGTTGTAGAAGAATCAATGGAACCTTTTAATCAGAAAAATCCTGAAAAAGATCTAAAAGTAGCTGGAAGTACAGGTATTGTTCTAACTAAAGATGGAAATCCTATCTATAGAAGAACTCGTTATACTTCTAACTTAAATGAAACTGATAGTGCTCCAATTAAGCATGACAACGTAGAGGAATTGCGCACAGCATACTCTGCAGGTCAAGCAGCTGTAAAACCAAATACTTCTTTTGATAGTATTTAATTTTATACATAGGGAGGTTATGGGTTTACGCTCATAACTTCCCTATTTTTTTTTAATTTTAAACTGTATATGATTATGAAAACAAGTAAACACAAATTTGAGTATTCTGGTAAACTTGAAGAATACCAACTCACCCCACCAAAAAGAATTACAGAGTATGAAATTGATTCATATTCTCCTTATCAGAATTATTTGTATAAAAGAGCCTTGTATGGCTTAAGTAGTTTAAGTAAAGATGAATTAGAAACCATATGTAGTAAAAAGAAAATACGCATACAGAAAGTTCATCAGAAAAGTCAAAATGTATTGAATATCTACAAACAGAGATTGACTAATGCAATAACTAATATGTTATTTGAAAAGTTTTTTCCAGAATCTCCGATAACAAGTTATTTGTTAAACAATGCAGAACCTGACGACAAGTTTAGAAATGTGTTATCTTTTAAAGATTTAAATATCTCAAAAGATGATATTGTTAAACTGTTTATTGAGGAGGGTATATTACCCAGAAATTTTATGGAGTTAAAGAATAATCCTAATCAATTACCAAGACTTAAAGGCAGATAATTATGAATTATAAAGTTTGTACCAAGTGTAATACTAATTTACCTGCTACAAGAAATAATTTTAATGTTCAAAAAAGAGGTAAATATGGTTTAAGATCTATGTGTATAACCTGCTCTCGGGCATATGCAAATAGCAGAGTAGTTTTAGTACCAAAGAAAACTGAGAAAGCCTGTAGTAACTGTAAAGAAGTATTCCCTTTAAGCGGGGAATACTTTTATAAAAAAGTTACTAAAAAGGGAACTATTATTAAGGGTAAGCCTTTATCTGCTGATTCTATTAGTTTTAGACATGTTTGCAAAAAGTGCAATGGTCTATTAACAATGCAAAGAAAAGATAAAAAGCTTATGATTAAGTATGGAGTTTCTACTGAAGAAGAACTGAAAGCTATTAAAACAAATAATAAACTAACAGCTGGTAAGAAAAATTTAAAGTATGATTATCCTGAAGGTTCTACTAAAAAAGAAAAGGCTAGGTATATAAAGATATTTGCTAAAGGTTATAACCTTGAAACTTATCAAGAAGAATGGAAAAAAAGATGGTTAGAAAAAACTAAAGCTAATAGAAAATATGATTATCCAGAAGAATACAAGAATGTAGACAAATTACCAAAATCTTTAGTTCTTAAAATGCAATCCGAACATATGAATGATGGATTTATTGCTAACAGATTAGGTTTTAAATTGGAAGAAGTTCCACAAGAAATATTAGAATTAAAACGTAAACAACTTAAATTTTATAGATATGTCAAGAAGAAAAAAGCAAACAGATAAAATATCTGAAGTAAGAAATCAATTATTAAATATTGCAGATAAAACTGCAGAAATTTTTGATAATACAGATGATATTAAAGCAGCAGAGCTAGCAATGAAATCATACAATGGTGCTGTAAATGCAGCTAAAGTACAATTAATGTACAAAAAGCTTACTGGTGCACCGTCTATGATAGATTTTCTTGAAGAGTGATACCTAAAAAGAAAATATGCTCCGGTTGTAATACTGAGCAATATATTTGGAAGAGACATCTTGGGGAACCCTATTGTAAGGCATGCTGGAGTTGCCACAAAAGCAAAGACCCTTCACAGAAACCAACTGTAATCCCCAAGGTCTCTTCTAAAAAAAAGAAACAAGACCAAGAATATCTCAAATTAAGAGAAAGATTCATGGTTGAACACACTTTATGTGAGGTGAAGGTGGCTGGATGTATGATGCATGCAACTGATGTGCATCATACACATTCCGGCTCAGATCGCGCAGTGTATTATTTAATTCAAAGCACTTGGTTATCAGTGTGTAGAAATTGCCATAACTGGATTCACGAGCATACAACAGAAGCAAGAGAACTAGGTTTACTAAAGTAATTTACTATGAAAATATTAATTCATGCAAAAGGTGTTTATTGTAATCATCCTCATGTTAATGAATCATATGATTTAAGACAAGTCAGTTGTAAAGCCTGTAAACATGTTCTTAAGACAAATAAAGCTGCTATGAAAAAATTTACTGAAGATCGTAATATAGATAGCTTTGTTGAGAAAAAAAGAATAAAAGATTTGGATAAAAAAATAGCTAGTGCTAATAAAAATCAAATTATCTGTGAAAAATGCTTAAAACCAATGGTCAAAAGACTAAATAAAAAGATGAACAACCATTTTTTTGGTTGTAGTGGTTATCCTTATTGTAAACATACTTTACCATATACAATTGAAAATATGTATAAGTATCATAATAAGAGTAAAGAGAATTAGGTTATTTAAAGTAATTATTATGAATAGAGATGATATACAACAAGAAGCTTTAAAAGCTACAGAAAACAAAAAAAGATGTAGTTTAGCTTTAGCCACAGGAGTTGGTAAAACTCTTGTTGGCTTATTACACGTTGAAAAGAATTGTACACCTCTGATGAATGTGCTTGTTGTAGGTCCTACAAGAACTATTCTTAATGAATGGAAAGTTCAAGCACATAAATTCGATAAAGAGAATTTATTAAATCAGATCACGTTTAGCACTTATTTAAGTTTAAACAAGCATAATCCTAATGATTATGATACAGTCTATCTAGACGAGTGTCATAATCTTACAGATAAACATAGAGAGTTCTTAGAGAACTATAATGGTAAAGTACTTGGTCTTACGGGTACACCACCCAAACATGATTATTCTGAAAAGGGTAAAATGGTTAACGAGTTTTGTCCAATTGTATATTCTTATCTTACTGATGATGCAATTGATGCTAATATCTTAAATGATTATAAGATAATAGTTCACGAGCTGCACCTGGGTACTTCTAAAGATGTAGAAGTTTCTACCAAATCAGGTAGTTTTATGACTTCTGAAGCACTTAATTATCAGTATTGGACTCATAGGTTAGAAAGCTCTTCAAGTGGTAGTAAAAGTCAGCAAATGGCTCGTGTACTACGTATGAAAGCATTACAAACTTACCCGTCTAAAGAAAAATATACAAAGTTACTTGCAGATAGTATTACTTCTAAATGTATTATATTTGCCAATACACAAGATCAGGCTGATAGATTATGCACGCATAGTTATCATAGTAATAACCCTGACTCTAAAACAAATTTAGATGATTTTAAGGTAGGTAATATAACTAAGTTATCTTGTGTATTACAATTAAGTGAGGGTGTTAATATACCTGAACTAAAACAAGGCATTATTATGCATGCATATGGTAATGAAAGAAAGTCTGTTCAAAGAATTGGTAGACTTCTTCGTTTAAATCCAGATGACACTGCTGTAGTTCATATACTATGTTATATGGGTACAGTAGATGAAAAGTGGGTAAAAGATGCTTTAGAAGGTTATGATCAAAGTAAGATAACATGGAAAAACTTTAATGTGAAACTATGACAGTTGACGACAATACAGTAAAACTTGTAAGGGCACTAGTAAAATTATCTAGTGCCCTTTATGACGCTGATGAAATTATGACAAGTGAAAGATTCAAAAGAGATTTAAAAAAAGATTTGCCTAAATGGTCTGCGTGGATAGAAGAATATATCCAAAAACCTGTAAACTCTTTAGCAAATGCTGATGATGAAACTCTTATGGATTTAATTAAAATGTTTGATTCCTATGATAAGAATATTTATATCGTAGATTCATACACAACTTATATTAATTTATTTTTAGCAAAGGTTTACTCTGCGTATAACGATTTAATTGCTTTAGAATCACAATATCAAGGTTATACTCAAGATTTAATAGGTAAAATACATATGATTAAAAACAGAGGTTACCTAAAATCTTATACCAATTATGTTGACCCCGACGGTAATTCTTTTAATTCTCTTGTAGAATATATAGATAAAGCCGGAAATACAATTATAGTTGGAACTCAATAATTTATTTAGTAATTTGATTAAAAGAAGAATTATGATTTCAAAAGACATCACACACAGATTAATGCTTTACAATGATGAAGCAAATACATTTTTATATGTAATAGCTTGTTTAATAAAGTTTTGTGATCATGAAAAAGATCAAGCTGATCAATGCGCATTGATTGTGCATAATAATGGAAAATGTGATATCAAGCATGGCAATTTCTTAGAAATGCTTGAAATTCAAGAAAACCTTAGTAATTTAGGTCTTAAAGTAGAAATTGAAGAGTATGAAAGTAATCTGCATAAATGATACTGGTAAACCTAAACAAATTCC
>Ga0208161_1001064_pt1 | contig 14985 bp, 21 predicted proteins | sample CB_VirMetaG_3_FD_184538 | JGI IMG/M metagenome (GOLD analysis project Ga0208161, IMG submission 184538) | Freshwater to marine saline gradient viral communities from Chesapeake Bay - CB_1508_1S Viral MetaG (SPAdes) (version 4) | ecosystem: Environmental > Aquatic > Marine > Coastal | place: USA...
AGCTTCGCTCTCTCTCCAGGGGAGGGGATTCGGACGAATCTGGACAGATTCCGACGGAATTGCCGCTAGTTGGGAGGATCGAACCGAGGCTCAGATCGCCGAGTCTTAGTTCTGAGACATTCGGCCCCCTGGTAGCCGAATGGGCGGAACGTCATCTCCGGAAGGAGCTCATGGACTGGCAGAGGCTCGTGATCGACGGTCAGCTCGAACATTCCGACGGTCTGCTCTGCCACACCGAGGCTCTGGTGACTTGTGGACGTCAGCAAGGCAAGAGCGTTGGGCTCATGGCGCTAGCTGGCTGGTGGCTTTGCGAGATGCCGAAGATACGAGGCGAAGCCCAAGCGGTCATGTTGGTCGCCAATAAGCTCGACCGCTCCTCCGCCATGTTCCGTCAGCTGGCTCCGATCCTCGAAGCTCTCGGAGGTAAAGCGTTCTGGTCGTATGGCCGGGAACAGCTCATCATGCCGGACGGCTCTACGATCCGAGTCGTCGCCGCCACCGGCTCCCAACACGGAGCCTCGAACGATCTCGTCCTCGTGGACGAGCTTTGGCAGATCTCCCCGACGGTCATCTTCGACGCTCTCCGCCCGACGATGCTCGCTAGGCCATCGCCCCTGCTCTCCATGTGGTCAACGGCCGGCGACCAGTCCTCGACGGCCATGCTCAAGATCCGAGAGCAAGCGATCCACTCAATAGACGCCGGCCGACCCTCCCGGCTCTACTTCGCCGAATGGTCACCGCCACCCGGCTCCGGTTGGGGTCGAGAGTGGTGGCCTTGGGCTAATCCGGCTCTCGGCCACACCGTCCGGATCGAAGCTCTCGAAGCGGCCGCCGAGTCCCCGGATCGAGCCGCTTTCCTTCGAGCTCACCTTAACCAATGGGTCGCTAGCTCCCAAGCGTGGCTACCGATCGGCACTTGGGAATCCCAACAGACCGCCGATCCAATGCCTCCCGGCGGAACTCTCACCGTCGACAGCTCCGTCGATGATTCCCGTTACGTCGGCGTCCGAGCGGCTCTCCGACCGGACGGCCAAGTCCAAGTCGTCGTCGAGTTTGTCGTCGAAACCGAGGACGCCCTCTGGATCGAGGTCGACCGAGTCTTGGAGGACACCGATGTCCAATTCGGCGTCACACCGACCCTGGACATACACACACCCGACCGCTACCGCCGTCGAACTCAGACCGTCGGCTACGGCGAGCTCCTAAAGTACACCGTCCTCGTCCGGAACATGATCCTCGAAGGCAAGCTCGTCCACTCCGGCCAGATCCAACTCACCGAGCACGTCTCCAGAGCCGTCCTCGGCAAGACCTCCGGCACGATCGTCCTCTCCTCCCAAAAATCACCCGGCCCGATCGAGCTTTGCCGGACGCTCGTATGGTCGGCCGCTCTCGCCTCCCGGAAAGCACCAAACCGGCGAGCCGCCATCGGCATCGCTAAATCCTAGACAAGCGTCTCACAATGTGAGACAGTACGAGACGGAATGGGAATCCTCCGTAGAACCGCACCACCGGCCGCCGTCACCGTGCCGGTTAAAGCCGCCGCAGGAGCGGCCGGACAGTACGGCTCGTTCCTCGGCTACTCAGTCGGAACGGCCGAGGAACGAGCTCTGTCCATCCCCACGATCACTCGATCTCGATCCATGCTTACGACAATGGTCGGAGGCCTCGACCTTAAGCAATACACGCTCGCATGGAACGGCGAGGACTACGAGAAGATCTACGTCGAGGGAGAATCGTGGATGACTCGCCCGGATCCCCGAGTCACTCGCCAATTCATGATCGCCCAAACCGTCTCGGATCTCATGTTCTACGGAGCGGCCTGCTGGTACGTCCTCGATCGCTACTCGACCGGATTCCCGTCTAAATTCCAATGGCTTCCGATGGGCAACATCACCACACCGGACAACGCTCCGCCGCAATACTTTGGGAACCCGGCCGCCGTCGAATTTAACGGCGTCGAACTCGACCGGAGCCGAGTCGTATTCTTCCTAGCACCCGACCAGGGCATCATCTACACCGGCTCCCGAACGATCGACATCGCTTTACGTCTCGACCAGGCCGCCCGACGCTTCGCTCTTACCGAGGTCGCTATGGGATACCTCCAGCAGACCGAAGGATCTGAACCGCTCAGCGGCGAAGAGCTTGCCGAGCTAGCGTCCTCCTGGTCGAATGTTCGCAATAAGTCGGCGATCGGAGCTCTCAACGCTTCCGTCAAGTACGTCGAATTCTCCGGCGACCCTCAAAAACTCCAGCTCACCGAAGCACGGCAACACTCCGCCCTGGAGCTTTCCCGTCTTGCTGGAGTCCCTGCCTACCTTGTCTCCGCTCCGACGTCGAGCGGCATGACGTACAATAACGCCCAAGAGCAAAGAGTCGATTTGTGGATTTGGGGAGCGAAACCCTACGCCACCGCCATCGCCGAACGTCTCTCGATGGACGACATTCTCCCCCGAGGTCGTCACGTCGAATTCGACACCTCCGACATCTTCGGCAAAGCCGAGCAGGAAATCGTCCAAGAACCAGCCGCCGTACCGCAAGGAGCCAGCGTATGATCCGCCTCCATGTCGCCGATCTCACGATCGACGCCGCCGCACCCGATCAACCCCCGTCGAGGTCGATTACCGGCCTCGCCGTCCCTTGGAATGTCGCTCGCACCGACAGCATGGGAACCCGAGTCCTATTCGAGAAGGGATCACTCCCCGAAGAAGGCCGAGCGCCCAAACTGATCGAATCACACGACCTCACACAGATCCGAGGCCTCGTCACCGAACGGGTCTCGACTGACCAAGGGATGATGTTCACCGCTCGAATCGCCGCCACCCGAGCCGGGGACGATGCGATGGAGCTTCTCAAGATGGGAGCCCTCGACGCCGTGAGCGTCGGCGTGGAGCCCGTCGACTACACCTTCGACAAGGATGGAGTGATGCGAGTCCGCTCGGCGGTCTGGCACGAACTCAGCCTCGTCACGCTTGGAGCCTTCGAGGAGGCCCGAGTGTATTCAGTCGCCGCCTCGGCACCCGAAGAGGAAACCGAAGCCGACGAACCCGAACCCCAATACCCCGAGCCCGAGGAGGACTCAGCTATGCCCGAATCACCCGAACTAATCGAGGCCACGACCCCGATCCCCCCCGTCCAGTACGCCACCGCCAAGAAATTCTCGATGCCGTCAGCGGCCGAGTACGTCTCGAAATTCCTCGTAGGAGGATCCGAATTCGCCGAGTTTAACGCTCAGATCAAGGCGGCCGCTCCGGACGTCACCACCGCAGACACACCAGGCATTCTCCCGGAGCCGATCGTCGGAGCCACCTACAACGGCTTCCGAGGCCTTCGCCCGGTCATCGACGCCATCGGCACGAAGGCGATGCCGGGAGGCGGCAAGGTGTTCCGCCGCCCGAAGGTCACGACCCACACGACCATCGGAGCCTCGAACGGCGAAAACGTCGCACTCGACTCCGGCACCTTCGTCATCTCCGATAACCAGGTCACAAAAGCCGTCTTTGGCGGTTATGTTCAGCTCTCCGAGGAGGACATGGACTGGACAGATCCGGCCGTCCTCGGCTTGCTCATCGACGACATGGCTCGCATCTATGCGAACCAGACCGACGACCAGGCCGCCGACGCTCTCATCACCGGCACCACCAACACCAACAACTTCACGGTCGCCAACATCGCCGACCCGACCGAGTGGGTCACCTGGATCTACACCGCCGCCTCGGACATCCTCACCGATTCGACCGGCTGGCTCCCGACTCACCTCTTCCTAGCTCCCGACCGTTGGGCCGATCTCGGCCAGCTAGAGGACGGCCAGGGACGCCCCCTCTTCCCGCAGGTCGGCCCGATGAACGCCTACGGGAACCTGGCACCAGGCTCAACCGCTGGCAACGCCTTCGGCCTCCAGATTGTTGTCGACCGCAACTTCGCCGCCGGTACCCTCGCCATCGGCCACCCGGACGGCTTCGAGATCTACGAACAGCCGAAGGGAGCCATCTCGGTCGAGGCCGCCGACGGCTCGCTGAGCCGCTTCATCAAGTTCCGAGGCTACTTCGCAACTCTGATGATCGACTCGACGAAATTCATTAAAGCGGCTTTTGTCTGATCCCCTGGAGTCTGGACTATGGCAACGTATTCGATTACTCACCACCAGAGGCTCGACAACGTCGCCGTAGTTCAGACTCTTCAGAGCACCGACATCACGGTCGGCGATCTCATCACCGTCGCCGACGCCGGATCTGGCTTTAACGGCACCGTCACCGTCATCTCAACCGAGAGCTACGAATTTACGGGAGTCGACGACGAAGGGGATCTCCTCTTTAACTACGACGTCATCATCCCGAACCAGGCTCTCTATCAGAACGCCGGAGACCCCGTCGAGCGTGAAGCCGTCAGCCCCTACGGTACGATCACCTGGACTCAGCAATGCTCCTGGATCGTCGTAGCCGATGTCCAAGAATGGCTCGGCATTGACTCAGCTACAGCGAACGACACCGCCTTCCTCACGACAGCGACTAACGCCTCGAATGACTGGTGCTATCGCCGTCGCAAAGCGTCCGGCTACTCGGACTCCCTCACGACCGTCCCCTCTCGGGATGTGAAGCTCGGGACGATCATGTACGCCGCCGTCTTGTACCGTGAGCGTGGCTCAGTCGACTCTTATGCGAGCTTCTCCGACATGGGAGCAGGCCAACCGATTCTCAGCCTCGGCCAGATCCATCGCCTTCTTGGCGTCAACCGGGCGCAGGTGGCCTGATGGCGGCGTCTGGCATCTTTGTCGAAGCGATTAACGCTCTGAAAACGACCATTACTGACCTCGGCTACAAGGTCGTTACTGACCCGAGGAATGTTCGGCCGATGAGCGTCTACATCGAGCCGCCGACGTTCACGAGCTTCACCTACAACGTCGGAGACCTCACGTGTCGAGTGTCCGTTCTGGCACCACCACCCGGAAACCAAGACGCCTCCGACTATCTCATGACCGTCGTCGACGTTCTCATGAACTCCACCCTCCCGATCCAGGACGGACGACCAGGCTCCCTCGACGTGGGCGGCCAGGTTCTTCCGTGCTACGACCTCACTATCCGAATCGCCTCCAGGCGTAACTAACCAAGGAGCTCCCAATGGCTACCACCACCTACCTCAGTAACCCGAGCGTCACCGTCAACTCGGTCGACCTCTCTGACCAATGTACCTCGGCGTCCATCGTCGTCGGCTACGACCAGCTGGAGACCACCGCCTTCGGAGCGTCCGGCCACAGCTTCGCCGCAGGCCTCGAAACCGTCGACGTCACCCTCACCCTCTTCATCTCCTACGGAACCGGAGAAGTCGAGGACACCCTCCAGGCGCTCGTCGGCACTACCACGACCATCGTGCTCAAGCCGAGCGACGCCGCCGTCGGAGCCTCGAATCCGAGTTACACCGTGACCGGCGCATACCTCGCTAACCTTCCGGTCATTAACGCCACCGTTGCCGAGCTCTCGTCCATCGACGTCACCTTTACCGGCGGCACCTGGGCTCGAGCGACCAGCTAATCCAAGGAGTTCCGACATGAAGATCAAGATCCGAATTGACATCGGCGAAGGCCCCGTCGAGGTCGACACCACACTTGCCACGATCGTCGCTTGGGAGCGACGCTTTAAGAGGAAAGCGTCCGACCTCGGTAACGGCATCGGGATAGAGGATCTGGCCTTCATGGCACACGAAGCGTGTAAAGCTCAAAAAATCACAGTCCCAGCCGTTCTCGACGACTTCATTAAGCGCCTAGACCTTATCGAAGTCGTCCAGGACGGCCCCGTAAACCCTACCGAGGGGACACCTACCGGAGACGACTAGCCGAGCTTCTAGTCGAAACCGGCTGGTGGCCCCCTCACATCGAGTTTGACGTCGAGGATCTCACGACGGCGATCCACATAATTAACGAATCGAGGAAGAATGGCCGTCCGGGTCGAAGGAGCTAAAGAAGCGATTAAGACGCTCCGCAAGATCGACCCCGAACTTCGCAAGGAATTTAACGCCGAAGTCCGCCGGATCGCCGCTCCAATAGTCGACGCCGCTAAAGCCAACTACACGGACACGATGATCCCGTCCGGTACCCGACGAAGCTGGAGCCAAAAAGGCCGCAAGCTCTTCCCGTTCACCGTCACCAAGGCCCGGCAAGGCGTCCGAGCGAAACCAGACACCCGAGCTCGATCCCGATCGGTCATCAAGGTCGTCCAGTCGAACCCGGCGGCCGCCATCTACGAATTCGCAGGCGACGCCACCGATAACAAACTCGGCCGAGCGTTCACCAGCAAAAGCCGAGCCCCAGCCCGAGTCATGTGGCCCGTCGCCGAAACCAAAGTCGGAGCCGTCACCGACCAGATGGAAGATCTCATTAAAAACGTCGAGAAGCTCGTGAGCAAGGAGCTCCGCTAATGGCCGTTGTCATCCCCATCATCTCCGAATTCTCCGACAAAGGAATCCAAGCCGCCGAGCGTGGCTTTAAGAAGCTCGGAGACCTCGCCAAAACCGCCGCCAAAGCCGTCGCCGGAGTCTCGATAGCCGCAGGCGTCGGAGCCGTTAAAGCCATCGACCTTGCCTCCGACCTCTCCGAATCCCAAGCCAAAATCGGCGAAATCTTCGGCGACTCAGCTGGAGACGTCGAAGCCTTCGCCGCTACCGCCGCCAAAGCTCTCGGGCAGTCGAAGCAAAGCGTCCTAGACGCCGCCGGAACCTTCGGAGTGTTCGGTAAAGCGGCCGGACTCACCGGAACCGACCTCTCCGACTTCTCCAACGATTTCACGGCCCTAGCGTCCGATCTCGCCTCATTTAACAACACAAGCCCCGAAGATGCCATCGGAGCGATCGGAGCGGCTCTAAGAGGCGAATCCGAGCCCCTCCGCCGCTACGGAGTCCTCCTCGACGATGCCAGCCTCCGCCAAGCCGCCCTAGAGCTCGGCATCTATGACGGGAACGGAGCTCTCACCGCTCAGCAAAAGATCCTCGCCGCCCAAAAGCGAATCTATGAGCAGACCGCCGACGCTCAAGGCGATTTCGCTCGAACCTCCGACGGGCTCGCTAACCAGCAACGGATCCTAAAAGCCCAACTCCAGAACGCCGCCACCACCATCGGCACCGTCCTCCTCCCGATCGCCACCAAACTCTTCTCATTCTTCGCCGAGAAGATCATCCCGATCGTCGAGAAATTCGCTCAAGTGTTCGAGAGCGAAGGGATCGGAGGGATCGGCCGTCTCATCGGCGAACAGATCCCCGTCGTGATCGAGAAGCTCAAGGAGCTCGGCGGAGCTCTCCTTAGTTGGGTCGGCGACCAAATCCCGGTGTGGCTCAAGAAGCTCGGCGAACTCGGCCAAGCTCTCGTCGACTGGATCGGCCCCCGAATTAAACCAGCACTCCAAAAGCTTGGAGAATGGCTCGGCGATCTCGCTAACTGGATCATTAACGACGGCGTCCCCCTGCTCGTCGAGAAGCTCATCGAGCTCGGTAACGCTCTCGTCGACTGGATCGCTCCTCGGATCATGCCAGCTCTCCAGGAGCTCGGCAAATTCCTCGCCAAAATCCTCGAATGGATCGTGACCGACGCCATCCCGAAGCTCACCGCCCAAGCTCTCAAGCTCGCCGGAGCTCTCCTCTCATGGCTCGCCGAGCTTCTACCTAAAACGTGGGCCGGACTCGCTTTATTTGTCTCGGAGATCATCAAGAAGCTCCCCGGCATCTTTGCCGATCTTGTCTCCGCAATGTTCGACAAGGGACTCGAACTCGGAGGCAAAATCCTCGGCGGAATCGTCGATTTCGTTAAGGACATGCCCGGCAAGATCTTCGACGCATTTAAGGGTGTATTTGACAAGATGGTCGACATCGGCAAGGAAATCGTGGCCGCCATCGTCCGAGGCATCAAAGCATCCCCCGGGATCATTAAGGACGCTATCCAAAGCCTCCTACCGACGGAAGGCACCCTCCTCGGCGGCGGCCTCTTCGGCGGAACCCCGGGAATCGGGATCCCATTCATGGCCGAAGGCGGAATCGTCAACCGGCCGACACTTGCCATGATCGGCGAAGCAGGCCCCGAAGCGATCGTGCCCCTCGACCGACTCGGCGGAATGGGAGGCGGCGTCACCATCAACGTCAGCGGCTCCGTTATCTCCGAAGGAGACCTAATCGAAACCGTCCGAAGAGGCCTAGTTAACGCTCAGCGGAACGGCGCTCAGCTCGTCTACTCGAACGTAGCCTAATGGGATTACCGGCCACTCCGACCGTCGAAATCCGGCTAGGAGTCGGAGCTTCATTCGGCCCCGTGTTCCAGCTCGGCGACGCCGTACACGGCCGTCTCGGCTACAATGAACTCGGATCCTCCACCGTCGAAATCGTCGACGTGACCTCCACCGTCCAACGGATCTCGATCCGACACGGCCGGGATCGAGTGTTCGAGGAATCACTACCCGGCTCCGCCACCGTCCAATTCCTCGACACGACCGGCGACTGGAACCCCGGGAACCAGTCCGGCCCCTACTACGGCCAAATAAAGCCGATGAGGCAGATACAAATCCACACCGAATACGACGGAACCGGCTACTACCTATTCTCCGGCTACATCGTCTCATGGGATTACACCTGGCCCGACCAGTCCAGCCCCTATGCCATCGTCACCGTCCAATGTGTCGACGGCTTCCGAATCCTCCAGCTTGCCAACATCGAAAACGTCGCCGGAGCCGCAAATAAAGACCTCCCCGGCGAACGGATCGGAATGATCCTCGACGAGCTCAACTGGCCCCAAACCCAACGGGACATCTATCTCGGAGACACCGAACTCCTTAACGATCCCGGCACCGTCCGAACCGCTCTCTCCGCCATCCAACTAATCGCCGCCTCCGACCTTGGAGCATTCTTCATGGAGCACAACGGCAACGCCACCTATTACAGCCGAACCAAACTCTCCCAACTAGCCGCCAACACAAACCCCTACGAATTCACCGACGACGGCACCGGAATCGCCTACCAAGACATAGACATCAACTACGACGAAACCGAGCTGTACAACGAGGTCACGTTCACCCGAGACGGAGGATCCGCCCAAACCGTCTCCAGCGCCCCATCTATCGCCGAATACTTCCGCCGCTCCCTCAGCCGTTCCGGCCTCATGATGGAAACCAACACCCTCGCCCTCCAGCGAGCCACCAGCGTCCTCAACTACCGTAAAGAGGTACGCCTTCGAGTCGATTCGATCACGCTCGACCTCTCAACCGACTCCAACCGAGTCGAACCAGCATTAGCCCTGGAAATCGGAGACGCCATCATCGTCACCAAAACGATCTCAGGCGGAACCGATCTCACCGTCCGAACCACTATCCAAGGCCACCAGCACGACATCACACCGGAACGCTGGACGACCAAATTCTCAACCGCCTATCCTCTAAGTACCGGATTCATCCTCGGCTCGACCGAGTTTGGCGTCTTAGGGACAAACACCCTCTAGGAGCACAATGGCAACCTATCCCTTGTCCGAAGCCTACGTCGACGGAGATGTTCTCTCCGCCTCCGACTACAACGCCACGAACGAAGGCGTCAACGATCTCGCCTTGGCCGTCATCAACGCCCAAACCGGCACCACCTACACGCTCGTCCTCACCGACGTCGCTAAAATCGTCACGCTGTCGAACGCCTCAGCTATCACGCTCACCGTCCCCCCGGAGTCGTCCGTAGCGTGGCCGACCGGAACGACCATCGTCCTAGCCGCACTAGGAGCCGGAACAGTCACCGTGACCGCAGGCTCCGGAGTCACCATCAACTCAGCTGGATCAGCCGTCGAAATCGGAGGCCAATACGGCGTCGCCACCCTCCTCAAGACCGGTACCGACACCTGGCTCCTCTTCGGGAACCTCGCCTAATGTTCCTCGCCGCACGTCATGGATCAGTCGCCTCCGGTGGAGCTGGAGGATTCGACGCAACCGGTGGAACGATCACCGAAGTCGGCGGCTATCGAATCCACACCTTCACCAGCTCCGGCACGTTTACCGTGAACTCGGGCTCGGCAACCGTCGAGTACCTAGTAGTCGGCGGCGGCGGCGCAGGAGCGGCCGGTAGTGGTTTAGCAGGTGGAGGCGGAGCCAAGGTAAGCACCGGAAGCGGAGCCGTTACCGTCGGGAATTACACCGTGACGATAGGCGGCGGCGGAGCATCGGTTCCCTCGTATGAAGGCTATGGCAATAACGGCTCGTCCAGTAGCTTCAACGGACTAAGCGCTACAGCTGGAGAAGGCGGAGCTAATGACGGGTTCCGTCTAGGCGGAGACAGCGGCGGAACGGGACAAGGTGGAACAGGCACCTACGTCAACTCGGACATCTCGTGGGGAGGTGGCGGAGGCGGAGATACAGGCAACGGCGGTAACGGTTCAAGTAGTCAAGGTGGCACCGGAGGAGCCGGAACCTCAAATTCGTATAGCGGATCATCCGTCGCCTACGGCGGAGGCGGTGGTGGAGGAATCAACAACTACACCACGACCAGCGTCTCGGCGGCCCCTGGAGGAACAGGAGGCGGAGGGAATGGTGGCTATCATCGTCAATACTCTCAGACTCTCGCACCAACAGCAGGAACAGCGAATCGAGGAGGCGGAGGCGGCGGTATACCCGGAAGCGCCGGGTATTCATCGGGAGCCGGAGGCTCCGGGGTCGTCATTGTGAGGTATCCGATCTGATGGCACACTTCGCAGAAATCGACGACACCAACACCGTCATCCGAGTCCTCGTAGTTCCCGACGACCAAGAACATCGAGGCCATGAGTTCCTCGCCGTCGATCTCGGCCTCGGCGGCACCTGGTTCCAAACCTCGTACAACACTCACGGCGGTCAACACGCCAACGGCGGAACACCGCTCCGGAAGAACTACGCCGGAATCGGCTACACCTACGACCCGAGCCGAGACGCCTTCATTCCACCGCAACCCGATCCGAGCTTCATCCTCAACCCGGACACCTGCCAATGGGAGGAGCCGACACCATGAGCCGCCCCTACACCGGAAACCGAGACCTCGCCACCGGAGCTCGACCCGGAACCGTCCGATTCATGGACTACATTCTCTTCTTTAACCCCGGAGCCCGTAACCTCGGAATTTGGGCGAATCGCACCGTCCGAGGCGGCCAGTCGAGAAGCGTTCACCAAACCGGCCGGGCGCTGGACATCGGAGCCGACCGGCCACAACTCGCCCAAATCATCGAAGGCATCTACCGCCATAGAGAGACATTTATGGTGGAGGAGATTCATGATTACATCGGCGCATGGATCCCGACCGAGGGATTCGGAGCCGGATACCGATGCGACAGAGACACCGGAGGCCTCTTCTCCGGATGGCGCATCTACACGAAGAACACGATCGGCCGGGCGGCTCGTGGGACTCACGTCGAACTAGCACCCGACATGGCGAACTCCGCCGAGCGAGTCGATCAAGCGTTCACGGAACTCTTCTCGGCCTCAGAGGAGTCCAATGAAAGCTCTAGTAATCCCGATCCTGATCCTGACTCTGGCGGCTTGCCAGTCAAGAAGCCGAGCCCCCGAGTACGAAATCAAACTACCGGCAAGCCCCGCAAAACCTGACCACCTCTACGACATCGAGGCGCTCCGCTATGGCATCGAACAGCTCATCACCGACCAATTCGCCGACACCGAAGAAGCGGCGACGCCTAACAGCGGATGAGATCGAAGCTCGCACCCGAGCCATCCTCATCCTCACCCTCGCCAGCGTCCTCGGATTCTCCGTCATCGCCATCCTCTACGGCCTTCTCTTCGTCTACCAGCCCTCCGAACAGTCTCCGAACGACGCCGCCTTCCTCAAGATCTTGGAGCCGCTCATGTTCTCGATCGGAGGAGCTCTCACCGGCCTCGCCGCCGGAGGAGCCCTCGGCAAACGTCGAGATGATGACGAATAATTGACTACACCGCTCCGACTCGGTAGACCCTTCCCGTCCTGCTTCCGACTGGCAAGGAGTAAACCATGTCCCTCAAGACGTTCGTCTCGATCGCCGCTATCACCTACGGCGCTCTCTTCGCTTGTGGCGCTCCACCCGAGGAGGTGACGGCACCAACATCGACAAGCTTCACAACGACCTCGACGAGTAAGGCACCGGCACCAACGTCGACGAGCTCCACCACGACCTCGACGACCGAACCAGCGACGCCGATCGTATTCCCGGATACACCGTGCCAGGAATGGGCTCCGTTGGCCGTCGAGGCCGGATGGCCGCCGGATCCCTTCATGCTCGACCGCCTTCTAAAAATTATGTGGAGAGAGTCGAGGTGTACCCCTACGGCCACATCCCGAGATGACGACCGAGGCCTGCTCCAGATCCACACCGGCTCATGGTGCCGCCCGAACCGCTACAACGAAATCGGATGGCTCCAAGCCCAAGGAATCATCGACTCATGTGTCGATCTTTATGACCCTCTCCAGAACCTCCAAGCCGCCCGAGCGATCTGGCTCTATTCCGAAGCTCGTGGCGACGCTTGGCGGCCTTGGGCGCTCACTAGGTGATGGCCTGGAGACATCGAGCCGCCTGCCTAGGTCAACCGATCGAACTCTTCATCACCGGCCGAGGCCGCAACGATCAAACCAAGCGAGCTAAAGCGATCTGTCGAGAGTGTGACGTCCGGATCGACTGTCTCGATTTCGCTCTCTCATTCCCCGACAAGGAGCTCCCCGGAGTCTACGGTGGCACTACCGAAGCGGAACGCCGCCAAATGCGGTAAACGTGCCACACCGGATGTCTATGATGCGGAATAACCGCAAAACTCACCGACTGGAGTGAACCAATGACCACCAAATTCCTCGACGGCTACGTCGACGTGCCAACTCGGCTCCGCATGGCGCTAGAGAAGTATCCCGACCTCCGGGTCGTCGAATGTCCTCACCAGACCGTCGAATTTGCCGGAGGCCAAACCTTCCTTGTGTTCTCGGTCGCCGTCTACCTCACACCGGACGACCCTCGGCCCGTGACCGGATCAGCGTGGGAGCCATTCCCCGGTAAGAGCCCATACACACGGGACTCGGAGTGGATGGTCGGACACACGAGCGCCCTTGGGAGAGCGTTGGGCTATCTCGGATTCGGGATCGACAAGGCGATCGCCTCACAGAACGAAGTCGACGCCCGACGTGAACCCACGGAACGCCCGGAGAGGCCCCTAGAACGCCCGGAGAGAGCCGCACTCGGCTCCCAAGCTCAGATAGAACCGACCGGCCCCACAAAGGCCCAACTCGGCAAGCTTCGAGCCCTCGGATACACCGGCCCGACACCGAACACCAAACTCGACGCATCCCGAGAAATCGACAAGCTTGTCGCCGCCAAGACCGCACTAGCTACCGAGGAGGATCCCTTCTGATGTACCAAACCAAGCTCACACCAGCCGAGGACGATCGAGCGATCCTCGAAGCGATGAGCCGGATGGCAAACGTGATCCGCAGGAGCTCGTCGGATGTCTACATGAAAGCCGGACAGAACCGAGAGAAGCACCTAGCGCACAACATCCAAGGCACCCGAGGAGAGCTGGCGGTAGCTAGATACCTCGGACTTCCCTGGACTGGCGAAGGCCCGAACGGCCGAGACAGTAAAGACGTCGGCGATTACGTCGAAGTCCGGACGACCAGCTACTCCAACAACCTCATTGTGAAGCACGTCGAGCAACTCAAGAACGACGCCTCGACGCCCTACGTTCTGGTCTGGCACCGAGGCCAAGCCACGATCCAGATCATCGGCTGGATCACCCTTGGAGACGCCCTCGACATCGGCGAACACTACGAGCAGAGAGGAATCTGGTATTCCCGAGTCCACTACCCGACCCTCCGAGACATCAAGGAGCTCCAATGTCTAATCCGCTCATGAGAATCGGCGAAGCTCAGCTCCAAGCGGCGATCGTCGAACTCGCTAAACATCTCGGCTGGCTGGTATTTCACCCGATGCCAGTCCAAAACCAGGCCGGACGCTGGAGAACCGCCCTCCAAGGCGACAAAGGATTCCCGGATCTTGTGATGGCTCATAAGGATCACGGCGTCATCTTTGTCGAACTCAAATCCAGCATCGGCCGCCTCTCAGAATTCCAGGACAAGTGGATCGCCACCCTAAAAGCCGGAGGAGCCACCGTCTATGTGTGGCGGCCCCTCGACATCAAAGAAGCCCGAATCGTCCTACAAGGAGGCAAACCATGAACGACCAGCACCTAATAGCCGTACTCAGAGACGCCGAAGTAGCTCAGATGAGAGCCCAAGAACGAATCGAGGAGCTCCAAGCCGAAGTCGAACGCCTCACTCATGAGCTCGCCAAAGTCACCAAGAAGCTCAGCAAGACCCGACAGACGATCCGGCGGATGGAAGAGGGAGAACTATGATCGTCCGGTCGAAGCGGCCGGAGAAGCATTACACCGTCCTCGGGAACGAAATCATCAGAGACCAGCGGCTCTCGTGGCGAGCCCGAGGGATCCTGATCTACCTCCTCTCCATGCCGGAGAATTGGCGAACGACGGCCAGTTGGCTCACCGCCAACGGTCAAGAAGGCCGAGACGCCGTCCGGATCGCACTCAGCGAACTAGAGACGATCGGCTACCTCCAACGCCGAAAACACCAGGACGACCGAGGACGCTGGTCGACCGCCACCTACGTCTACGACTGTCCACAAAATCCACAAGCGTTGTCCACACCGGAGACGGGATTCCAGGCGTCGGTAAACCAGGCGCTACTAGAAGAACCTAAAAAGAATCCCCTACCTAGTAAAACTGGCTCTAAACGTAAATCAGTAGAGCCACGAATCTGTGGATCATGCGACGCCACCGGATGGGTACCCCAAGGTAAGGGACTAACTCGATGCTCATGTCGAGGCGGAATCCAATGACGAAGAAGCAAGAATACAACTCGAAGGAATACCGAGAAGCCAGAGCCGCCCTCCTCAGAGACCACCCGATCTGCCATTGGTGTAAAAAAGCCCCTGCCACCCAAGCCGACCACCTCCTCGAAACCGAC
>Ga0208161_1001065_pt1 | contig 14983 bp, 18 predicted proteins | sample CB_VirMetaG_3_FD_184538 | JGI IMG/M metagenome (GOLD analysis project Ga0208161, IMG submission 184538) | Freshwater to marine saline gradient viral communities from Chesapeake Bay - CB_1508_1S Viral MetaG (SPAdes) (version 4) | ecosystem: Environmental > Aquatic > Marine > Coastal | place: USA...
AGGAGAAATAGAATCTGCAAGCTCCTCGAAGAGTGGGGTCTTGTTAATATTCTTGATGATGATCTTGATCCGATGGCTAGTATGGCACAGATCAAGATAATTCCACATAAAGAAAAGAACGAGTGGGAGCTGATACCTAAATATCATATAGGAAGAAGATAAGAAAGGATATATCATGAAACTTGTGATAAAATTTCCGACAAGAGAACGACCAGAAAAATTTAAAAAAGTATTACAAAAATATATTGATTTATTGTCGGGATCCAATGAAGTTCAGTTTGTAATAACATGCGATACTAATGATACAACAATGAACAATGAAGCCATGTTGGATTGGTTTGAGATAATGAAGTCTAAAGCTAATATCCAATTACATTATGGCAATTCAAAATCTAAAGTTGAAGCTGTCAACGCAAATTTAGAAAATATTTCAGGAGATGTATTATTAATCGCATCGGATGATATGATTCCTGCAGCAAAAAATTACGATTCAATTATAGCAGATGCGTTTACACAAGTGTTTCCTAATTATGATGGAGCAATTAAATTTCATGATGGACTTCGTAATGATCAATTGATGACCTTACCCTGTCTTGGGTGGAATTTATATAAAGCATTTGGTTATGTTTACCATCCGGATTACACCTCATTATATTGTGACAATGAACAAACTAGGGTATGTGGAATGCTAGGAAAATTAGCACTCTCTGATATCTGTATCATTCGACATGAATGGATTCCGTCTGACCATAAGAATGCAGATGAACTTCATAAAAGAAATGAATCATTTTACGATGTAGATGTAGAGGTATTTAAAAGAAGAATGCAGCAAAATTTTGATATAAATGAAATCAGTGAGCGACTTACTAATTTGGTGACTACATGATTGATTCTTTTGATGGCAACCAACTAATAAAAAATAAAATAAATTCTAAAACTGATGTTCTAGCAGCTGGTAAAATGGGAATGTCAGAATATCAAGGTATATTAGGTTTAATTAGAAATAATATAACAGAATATGCAGTAGAATTATTACATGTCAACGCCGGGGTATATCCAAATACTGCGGAAGCATTTAATCAATTTAAAAACATTTATATAGAAGCAGTGAAAAAAATGAATGTTCTTGGGGTTTGGATTAAGATTTCTAATGATCTATATGCCGACGATATTTTTTTAAATGAATTAGAATGCACATGTGATAGAGTTCATACTAGATCATTAGAACCTTTTTATCACGAAGATCCTTGGTCACAGGCACTCGAAGGTAAGAAAGTTCTTGTTGTGAGTCCATTCCAAAGATCAATAGAGGAGCAATACAAGAAACGAGAACTGATCTGGAATAATCCTAAGGTACTTCCAGAGTTTGACCTTGACACACTTAAGACTCCTTTCTCTGCTGCTCTATTGGATAAGCCTGTCTTCCCAACATGGGAGGATGGACTAAACGAATTTAAGAAGAAGATTGAGAATAAGAAGCCAGACTTTGTGATTGTTGGTGCTGGTGCTTGGTCACTTCCAATCGTTTCATTCTGTCATGATAACGGCATTGATGCGATTCATATGGGTGGAGGTACTCAGATTCTTTTTGGTATTAAGGGCGGTCGTTGGGATAATCATGATGTGATTAGTACATTTTACAATGAGCATTGGGTTCGTCCTGCAAAAGATGAACGACCGAAAAATATGGATCGTATGAAAATTGACAATGGGGATTACTGGTGATTATGTTAGTAATTGAAGGGCAATCAACTTGTATAAGAAAGGCTTTATAAATTATGATTTCACTTTCTACATTATGCACTAAGTCAAGAATAAAAGAATTTCTGGTAACAAAAAAGACTTTAGAACTATATCATGAATGTATTTGGTACTGTGTGTGTGATCAAGAAACTGCTGACTACTTTAATGCTGATGATAAATTTATTCCAGTGAAAATTGTAGACAAAGAAGGAAAACACTATTCCGGGGATCCCAATTCGGTTAAAAACTTCTTTGAATTAGTTATGAATAAAATGGTTGCGATGAAAAAAGGTATTGAAAGTCAAGGTTATACTTTGTTTTTGGATACCGATTTAATTTTTCTTTCTCCTTTGGATGATCATTTCTTTTCTTTTTTAGATGATAAAAACAAAACACTATTTTTGACTAGTCATTGTCATACGGAAAACCATAGAGACAATGAAGAAAAATATGGAACCTACAATGTAGGAATGTTGGCATCTAAAGATGTAAACTTTCCTGACCTGTGGCAAAAAGAAACAATTGACTTGAATTGTCCTCTTGGTCTAGAACAGAAACCAGTTACTAATATTGCTAAAAAAATGATGGAGTCCGTTACTGTTGCTCCACCTCATTATAATTATGGTTGGTGGAGAAATGTTATATCTGATGATATGGATAGGTTAACTATACAGGGAAATAAACTAACATTATATGGCAATGAGATTATCAACTTACACGCACACACAGATCCTAAAAATTCTAGAGGATCATATGAAGTTAATTTTTTAAATAGTATCTTCCAGAAGATGTCTCAAACTAATTCATACGATAATGTTTTTAGTGTGATTCGAGAAGTATATGGTATGAAATGAAAAATGATAAATCTATTTGAATTTGACAATCATGTTATTGATACTTCTACTTTTGATCACCTCCTACATGGTCAAATTGTTAGTGACTTTGAACAACAGATTTGCGAATATGTTGGAGCGAAATACGCAGTATCTTTTTTTAGTGCTTCTTATGCTCTATATGCCATAATGAAGAGTTCTGTCATACAGACTCCAAACTGCATCTCTATTCCATCTATGATTCCTCCCGTTGTTCCAAATGTTTTGGTGGATGCTGGATGTGATATTAGATTTACTAATGACATCGACTGGATTGGTGGATCATATGTTTTAACTGATGGGGTTGTTGATTCTGCACAAAGACTCGATAGAAATCAGTATAAAGATGAATGTGATCCAGATGATCTCTTAGTTTTTTCAATGTACCCGACTAAGCCATTATCTTCGCTTGATGGTGGTGTTGTTGTGTCGAACAACAAAGAAAAGATTGATGATCTTAAGAGTCTCAGTTTTTATGGAATGGAATATTCGGAAAATTCTTGGAATAGAATTCAAAAGCAAGTTGGTTATAAAGCATACATGTCAACTCTACAGTCAACTATTGCCTCTAGAAATTTAAAAACATTAGATCAAAAATATGATAGAATTGATGAAATTCGATCTGTCTATAATCGAGAGTTTGGTTTGGACAACACAAGTCGTCATCTATACCGAATTTTAGTGAACAACAACCAAGATGCTATTCCTTATTTTAAGGACAAAGGAATAGTTACTGGAATTCATTATACCCCGCAACATTTAAATCCAGTGTTTGAAAAATATCTTGATGAATATGGAGAGCATTTCTTTCACATGGATGTAACAATTCCATCCAGAAAATTTCTATCAATTCCATTACACCACAAACTTTCGAATGAAGAAATAAATTATATAATTCAAACAGTGAAGGAATACAATGAAAAGAACAATAAATGATGTTAGATTTTTGAACATAAAGACTATTGTAGATGACAATGGAAATTTAGTTCCTATTGAATCAGGTCAAAACATACCTTTTGACATAAATCGAGTTTTTTATGTTTATGGTGTCCGTGATGAGGAAAAAAGAGGAAACCATGCACACTACAAAACAGAACAAATACTTGTTTGTTTGTACGGTAAAGTCGAAGTAATAGTTAAGGATGGTAAAAGAGAAGCAAGATATCTTCTAGAATCTCCTCAACAAGCATTATACATTCCTGAAATGATTTGGGACGAGCAAGTTTATAGAACAGAAGAAACTGCTTTGCTTGTTATGGCAAATACACATTATGATCCCTCTGATTACATACATGACTTCGATGAATTCAAAACTATTAAGGGGAAAGAATGAAAATACTAAAAGGAAATCCTAGCGGTAATGGAAGTTGTGGTGGACACTGTGGAGACACATTCAGAGAATTGGTTGATATATGGCAAGAACTAGGATTATGTGAAGTTGATTATAGCCCAGATTCTTTTTGTTGGGTAGAAACTCATGGAACAATTCTTCTCTATGATTTTCCTAGACTTGATGATCGACCCATACCTTCCTTTCAACATGGTTTGTTCGGTAACACTGTCCCAAATCATGAGAGATGTCACCCTTGGATCTTCTGGGCAAGAAGTCCTCGTCTTTTAATGCAAGCAAGAAAGACTCCTCTTCTGTCTTATCAAGAACGAGAGATTGAGTCTATCTTCTTGGGTAAAATCGAGAATGGTATTCAGAACGCAAATAGAAATAATCGTGATTGGAGTCAAGCGGGTATAGAATTGTTTAAATGCCCTATTGACAAACCAGGCCCAGATCATTATACTTACACAAAAGAAGAATACCTAGAGAAGTTAAGACACTCTCGGTTTGGACTTGCTCTTGCTGGATATGGTCCCAAGTGCAACCGAGAGATTGAACTTCTTGGAATGGGAGTTGTTCCTTTGTTCGCACCTGAAGTTGACAATACATATTATGAACCAATGACGGAAGGAGTTCATTTCCTTCGTGTGAATGATCCAAGTGAAGTCAAGAAGGTGATTGATTCTGTCAGCGAAAATCAGTGGAAAGAGATGAATGAGGCGGGACAGGATTGGTATGAACGAAATGCTTCACCGATTGGATCGTTTAATGTTACTAGGAAAATAGTGGAGAGTATATGATGAAAGAATTATATGATGAGTTTGTAGAAATTTATAAGAACAAACCAATTCAGGACAACTCAGGTGGAATGAAGTCTCAACAGATGTACTGAATAATAGGGATATTACAAAATGAAAGAATACATTTTAGAAAAGAAAGATTCTAATAAAATTGCGGAAACAGTAAAGAAGTATGGTTTTTGTATCATACCAAATTATTTTTCAGAGGAAGATTCTAGGTTACTGAAAGAGGAATTCGACAGATTGTATGAATATATCGAAGAAGGTCATACTGGATATTGTGATGGTGGATCTATTATGTGTAAAAAAGACGCTCCCGCTGGTAAGAACATGAGAATATCTTCTTCATTTTATGGAAATACTCCTGTTTTGTCTCGGTTGTTTTTCAATGATCAAAATTTGTCTGATCAAGTTGACGAATACTATGGAGGAAAATGTAATAAGTTCTTGCAGACTTTTAGTTCGAGAGAAATTGGCAAAGTAGAAGAAGATGAATTGGGTAGACAATCATGGATGCACGTTGATCCATATGAATCATTTAAATATGCAACCTTCCTTACTAAAACCACACCAGAAAATGGAGCATTGAAAGTCATTCCCGGTAGTAGAGAAGAGGGTAAGAAGATAAGAGAAGAGTGGATGTGGAAAACAGACAAGAAGGGTATTCGAGGCGGAATGCCTCACCGACTTGTAGATTTCCCCCCAGAGATGGTTACGGTCAAGGAAGAGGATGCGATTTATGTGGAGTGCGATCTTGGGGATCTAGTTGCGATTGATACTGATATTTTCCATGCAGGCGGTGATATAAAAGTAGAAGGTGAAACCCGAACAGCAATTTATGTACATAATAGGCCACTTCAATGAGAAATATATTAGAAAAAGAAAAAGAAAAGTATAACATCATTCACAAACAAAGTGGATTTGATGTAGATCAGCCGGGATATGGCCGACAAAGAGATTTAATAAAAAATAGCAGTGATTATTTTTATTCCTTTATTCGTGAACATGTAAACAACTCATGCAGATTACTAGAAATTGGAATTGGGGCTGGAGAACAAACTTTATTTTTTTTAGAGAAGGGACTTGAATTTAATTCTATAGACATATCAGATTTTGCTATAACGGAATTGATTAATCTACACCCAGATCTAAAAGATAAAATAAATGTTGCTTCTGCTTCCGATATTCCGTTTGGTGATGATCAGTTTGATCTGGTTCTTCACTTGGATGGTATGGAACACATTCCGGTTGAGTTGGAGGTAGATTGTTTAAAAGAATCTATTAGATCAACAAAAAAATATGTTTGTTATGCCAATGCTTGTGATGTTGCTTACTGGGACGACCTTACGATTAGTCGTGGTTTAGGACCAGCCCACTGTAATCTAAAAAATGAATCTGAATGGGTTGAATTTTATGAAAAGTATAAGGACCAGTTTGGATATAGTTTAAAATGGTATGATTTTACCGACAGAACATTTAGAATAATTTTGGAAAAAAAAATGAATAAAACAGAAGTGACAAAAAAGTCTTGGTCGAATTTTAAAACAAAAGAGGATGCAGAAAAATACTTAAAGGGTTATCCGAACCAATCGGCACACCAAATTTTAAATTTTTTAGGTTCCAACATCAATAGTATCATTGACGTTGCTTGTGGTAATGCTCAATTATATCCTATCTTCAAAAAACAAAATCCCAACGTTTGTTACACTGGATTGGATTTCTCTGAACCTTTGATTGAGTCTGCTAAAAAAACAATACAGAATGATGAAGATGCTAAAATAATTTTTAGTGATATGTATGATTATCTTACTAACACAGAAGAAACATACGATCTATCCGTTTTATCTCATATCGTTGAATGTTGTGAATCTCCTGATTTTATTTTCGGTAAATTGTCCTCAATTTCAAAATATATTGCTATTCGTTGGTATAATCCACCGACCTATGAGTATGATTTTTCAGAAATAAGAATGTCACCATTGAGTAATGATATTGGAAATAGTCCTTACATAAGACGAGAAATGTCTAAAGACTATTACGAACATCTTTTAAATAAGTATAATCTTAACATAATTCATGCGTCCAGTTGGCCTGACGTTTTACATATTTTAGAGGTACAAAAATAAACTATGGCTTGTATAATTAAAAAACCAACAGAAAAATCAAAGGGTGTAATAACATTTACTACTCAAGAGAGAGATAAGGTTTTTGCCGTTGATAGAGACTCCTTACAATCTTTAATTGAAATGAAAGATAGATGGGTTGTTGGGTTGCATCATAATTGGCATGATTACAATTTTAGATATAATCCTGTCTTTGACTTTAGTATGGCTGGTCCGGGTGATTTGGGATCTTCTGAAGTCCCCCTCATTCCCCTTGATGCTTGTAATTTTATTCAACCACCTTATTTTTCGGAAGAACCCACTAAAAAAATATGGGATGTTTTATATGTGACAAGAGCCGTTTATTTCAAGAGACTTCCTGTATTTCTTAACACAATAAGAAAATTGTATGACTCCGGAAAAATGTATAGAGTTTTACTGTTGTGTGCTATACCCCCGGAAAATATGGACCCGGCAAATTTAATAGAAATGTATCAGAGTATGTTTTCTATGGAAGAAAGAAAACTATTCTCTATTATTACATTAGAACATGATTATCCTTTCACACTTGATCATGTTTGCCTATCTCATTTTTACCATTCTTCTAAAGTATTTGTTCATTGTGCTCCCGATGAAAGAAGATGTAGAGTAATAGCAAATGCAGTTGCTTCAAAACTACCAGTTGTGTGTTCCTCTGATTGTGCCAGTATAATTCCAAGTGAGTATAGAAAGGAACCTTTTTTGTATACAGTTTCACATGATGATTATGCTACTTCAATTGACAAGTCTCTGACTGAATATAATATTGATAATTTTTCCGAGGGTGCCTCTTCAATGTTTAATCCTAATTACACCATTCTAGAATTGAAGAAATATCTTTCTAACTACATTGGTTCCGAAGACATGTCAGATGAAAATTTTAACTTTCATAATTTAGACATAAGGTTGGGTAGACATCATCAGGTTAGTTATGGTCCAAATAAAATTGACACTAAAATTAAAGATCTTATTCAATTTGTTTGTTCTGATGATTTTAATGATAATTTCAATTCAAACTCTATGGATCTAGAGAGAAGTTTTACATGAAGTGTGCTGTAGTAGGGAGTGGACCATCTATTTTAAATAATTTACACGGTGAGGAAATTGATTCTCATGACTGTATAATACGATGCAATAGAGCAGTGTTTGATGGTTATGAGAAACATGTTGGGTCGAGAACAGATAGAAGGGTGTTGAACATACATTGTGTTCTTTCCTTGTCTGGTTCACCCGTCCATCGGGAACACTATATTAAGGAATTTGAAAATTGGGAATCGCTAACAATCAAAGATGTTATAGAAGATAATGAACTATTGTACTTAAAGGATAATAGTTTAGAAGAAGCAAAACACTTAAACAGTTGGTTAATTAATGATGTAGTCAGAGTTCCCGAAAATGTATTGGAATATTCGAAAATTATTCCGTCGTTGACTTCTGGTTTCTGTGCAATTATGATCGCATCCAAAGAATTCGAAGAAGTTTCTTGTTATGGATTTGACTTTTTCGAGGATATGAATTATAATCACTATTATGAAAAAGTAAACAAATCATCATTTTGTCACGATAATGAGAAGGAAAAGGAAATACTAATGTCATTAGAGAATGTAAAGTTTTGGAAATGAATTTTCATATAGTGATACCCGCAAGGAAAGGTTCAAAAGGATATCCCGGAAAAAACAGGTATCTTTTTGACCATACTATTAATTCTATTCCTGGAGATTCTATGTTTGAGGGGATTGTATTACATGACCACTAAAATTATTGCAGAAATTGGTATTAACCACAATGGTGATGTAGATATAGCAAAGAAGTTGATTGATGTTGCTGTTGTGGCTGGTTGTGACTATGTGAAGTTCCAGAAGAGAAATCCAGACATGTGTGTTCCCGAAGATCAAAAGTCTAGGATAAGAAACACTCCGTGGGGAAAAATGACATATCTTGAATACAAATGGAAACTTGAATTTCAACATGATGAATATGATGAATTGTTTTCATATGCAGAAAAAAGGAACATCGGAATGATGGCTTCTGTTTGGGACGTTGACTCTGTTGATTTTATGTTAAACTATACTAGAGTTATGAAAATTCCCTCTGCACTAATCACCAACCATGAATTAGTTTCTTATGCAAGAGAAAAGTCTGATTACCTCATGATTTCAACTGGAATGTCAACTGAAGAGGAAGTTGAAACGGCAGTTGAGAAATCACGCCCAAATCTTATTTTTCATACGAACTCTACCTATCCATCACCAATAGATGAACTCAACCTACGATATATTTCTTGGTTGTCTAATAAGTATCCACATGCAGAGATTGGTTACAGTGGACATGAGTATGGACTCACCACAACTTTTGCTGCTGTTGCTATGGGTGCGTCTTGGGTTGAGCGACATATCACGTTAGACCGAACCATGTGGGGTTCTGATCAGATGGCATCAGTGGAACCAATTGGTTTGATGAAACTTGTAAAGGGTATTCGTGACATCGACAAAGCGATAGGAAGCGGCGGACCACGCAAACTTTTTGATTCGGAACTTACAAAACGAAAGTCACTGAGAGGTTGATATGAAAACTGTAGCAGTAATTTTAGCGAGGGGTGGTAGTAAAGGCATACCGAATAAGAATTTTAAAAAACTCAAAGGAAAACCTTTGATCTACTATGCGATCAATGGAGCATTTCAATCTAAGGTTGATGAAGTATGGGTGAGTACTGACTGTCCTACAATCAAGGAGATATCCGAACATCTGTATGCTAGAGTTCTTGATAGACCAAAAGAATTAGCGACAGATGAATCAAGTAGTGAGTCTGCTCTTTTACACTTTTCTAAATGTGTTGAGTTTGATAGAATGGTTTTCATTCAACCAACTTCGCCACTTCTGAGATCAAATTATATTAATCAGGGACTCTCAATGATGGATGAATATGATTCTGTCTTCAGTGTGTGTCGGGAACACTTCTTACCAAGATGGTCACTCGCAGTAGAACCTCTCAATTTTGATAACGATCACAGAGTGCGAAGGCAAGATAGAGAAGATACTTATGTTGAAAACGGTGCCTTTTATATTACTACCAAAGAACTGCTAGAGAAAAATAAAGTTCGAGTCAGTGGTAACATAGGTGTAGTTGAAATGAGTCCGTTTGAGAGTTTTCAGATAGACACTATGGAAGATTTTAATTTTATTGAGAGACTGATGTGATTTATAGAGTGGACATTGACGAAACTATTTGTTATACTCCCGATGACAGAGACTACTCGAAAGCAGTTCCTATTTATCATAGAATTATGAGAATTAATGAGTTGTATGATCGTGGACATACGATTATCTATTGGACGGCAAGAGGAACCGCGTCTGGTATTGACTGGAGAGAGATCACAGAAAAACAATTTGAAGAGTGGGGTGTTAAATACCATGACCTCAACTTCGGAAAACCAGTTTATGATTTGTTTATAGATGACAAGAACATAAACTCAGATACATACTTTAAAGATTATTCATAATGGAGATATTATGTCGCGCCCAACTATAACACTGTGTATGATTGTAAAAGATGAAACTCATATTATAGAACAGTGTCTTCGTTCTATTGCAAAATATGTTGATCGTTATGATATTACTGACACTGGTTCCACTGATGGAACTCAGGATCTTATTCGTAGAACTATGGAAGAACTTGGTGTACCGGGTGAAGTCCATCAGTCTGATTGGAAGGGATTTGGTGATCACGCTGGAAACATGGGGTCTAGAACAGAAGCAATTAAGAATGCAGAGAAGTCTGGGGCAGATTATGCTTGGATGATTGATGCAGACGATTATATTGAAGGTGATTTTAAATACCCAGAAAATATGATAGCGGATTCCTACTCACTTAAACTTGGAAGGGGAGATTTTTCTTGGTGGAGAAATCAAATATTTAAACTTTCTTCTCAGTGGGTATATAAAGGGATTTTACATGAATATGCTTTTTGCGAAGGAAAACCAAAGGAAAATGTTCGGGTAGAAAGAATAGAAGGAAATTATAGAGTAATTGCAAGAACTGAAGGTAATAGAAACGTTGGAATCACTCCAATAGAAAAATACAAAAAAGATGCAGAAACTCTAAAAAATGCTCTGATTGATGAACCAACCAACGATAGATATCAATTTTATTTGGCACAGTCTTATTTTGATTCTCAGCAGTGGGAAGAATCATTGATTGCATATGGAAAAAGAATTGAACTTGGTGGATGGCAAGAAGAAGTATATTATTCAAAATTACGATGTGCCATTATTAAAGGAATAATGGAAAAACCACTTCCAGAAATTGCTGAGGCTTTTTTAGATGCTTATAATTTCAGACCGACCAGGGCAGAGCCTTTATGGTTTTTATCGAGAATGTACAGAATGAATAATAAACCAGCAGCAGCATATTTATATGCTAGAATGGGATTGGAATTACCATATCCAAAAAATGATATTTTATTTATTCAAGAAGATGTTTATTCTTGGGGGCTATTAGATGAGGTTGGAGCCACCGCATTTTATGCTAATCAGCCACATGTTGGTTATGAAGCTTGTAAAAGATTATTGGAAAACAATATCGTACCTGATGTACATAAAGTTAGAATCAAACAGAATTTTAATTCATATGAAAATGTACTAAAACAAATACATATACAAAAAGAAGCAGAAAAAATTAAAAATAAAGAATTAACTAAAAAAACTAAAATTCAAAATAAAGACAAAAAATCCACAAAGACTATAGGAAGAACTGGCTATAAAAAAAGACCTAAATAAAAAAGATAAATAATATATAATCAACAAAACGGAACCCTTTTCAAATGTCCCAAATAATAAATTTTCCTTCTATAAATGGGGTGGATGGTGCCACTTGTGAAATTTATTCCTATGGTTTTACTGCTGGGTGTACGGATGAGAATGGAATTGACAGAGGGTTTACTCAAGATTGGTATTATAATGGAACTGTAGGGGCATGGATGTCTGCTACGGAAAACTATGACTCTAGAAGAAGAGTAACTTCTCATTTGGCTATAAATGCAAGTATTTTTGCAGGAGTCACAGAAGATATATCTTTTTCTGATTCAAATATTCATTATGTGACATTTTCCGGTAGTAGTGGAGTGGTCAATTTAAATGTAATTGATTGTCCTAATGATGGGTATTATGATGAATTGACTCTAATAATAGAAAATGCTGCTGCTCCTAGTACTTTAAATATAACAGGAAATAATGGTACTTCTGTTGTAAGAACAGATCTTCCTGGGTTGGACACCTTTGTTTCTGGTAAATTATACATGTTCAAACTTTGGACAATAGACAGTGGTGATACAATTTATGTTTATAGAGTAAATGGGTACGGGAGATACTGGAATCCTTGATTATGAGTAAATGGATTATAAAAAAGAATATATCAGCTAGCCTTAGAAAAAATATGATATTAGAAGAAACAGATCTACTTCATGTTGAGGCTGTTATGTTAAATGAATATTCCGGTGGATTTAATCTTTTCAGTAAAGGTAAAAATTTCATAACAGAATCTGGTCGTACAATAAAATTATTGGGAAAGGGTTCTGATTTTGCTGAATACATTGAGGAATATAAAGATCATTCTGTAGAAACTTGGTATCGCTGGAAAGGACCGCCTACGATGGGGTTAATTCCAGGGAAATTATATGAACAAAGTCAATTAAAAAATAATGACTATACTTATAGTACAGACGGAGGAATTAATAAAATATATTTTAAAGATAATGATAAAATATATTTAATTATTGGTTCCAAGAGATCATTTAACGAACATATGGAAATTGTTTTTGTTGATAACACTCAAAATACAAAACAAGAAGTACATAGTAAATCAGATACAGCTATTCATGAAATAATCAGAGAAGAAAGGCTAATAGCCGAAAAGGGTGCAATTGGTCCACAAGGACCTAGAGGGTTTCCCGGAGAGCAGGGACCTCCGGGTGTTGCAGGTCAAAAAGGTAATACAGGAGACCGTGGGGAACGAGGTGCTACAGGAGAACGAGGAGAACCTGGACCTCCAGGTAAAGACGGCAAAATTGGTGCAACTGGACCCCAGGGTCCAATTGGACCAAAAGGCGACCCAGGAGAAGCCGCTGCAAGAGGAGCAACAGGACCACATGGACCTCCTGGACCTCCGGGAGAAAAGGGACCAAGAGGACCTCTGGGGTACAATGGTCCACGCGGAGAACGTGGAGAGGTAGGACCATCTGGAGAAAAGGGGGATCGTGGATCAACTGGACCAATAGGACCTGTTGGTCCCACTGGAGCAGATGGACCCGTAGGGAAAATAGGACCGATTGGTCCAAAGGGAGAAATTGGTCCCATGGGTCCGCGTGGACCAAAGGGAGATACTGGTGAGTCTCCAATAGTTAAAGCAAAATATCCTCTTGTCTTTGATGATGATAAGGGACTCTTTACTATTGATAAAAAGTTCTTTGAGAAACTTTTATCTGGTGGTTCCGTAAATCAGCAGTTAATGAATAAATTTGTTAATGCAGCGTCTTCTGGTGGTGGTGCTGTTGGTATTCAAGACGGAAATTCTGGTACTCTTTTAACTCGTTCAGTGGATGATCTTATTTTTCAGGGTCCTGGAGTTACTTTAGAAAAATATGGTAAGAATGTAAGAGTTAATATTTCCGGTGGTGGTGCAGAGGCGGGGAGATTACCAGATGGTACAACCTTCGATACTGTAGTTACATCGGTAAATGGACATACGGGTGATGTAACAATAATAACCTATTCAAAAGATCCACCGAATAAACCAGGTGCAGGTGATCTCTGGTTTGAGTCTGATACTGGTTCTTTTTATGCTTACTTAGACGACGGTGACTCTCTTCAGTGGGTAGAGATAAACGGACAACCGGGACCAACTGGTCCTGCTGGTCCTACAGGTGCAGATGGTATCGCAACATCCATAGGATTTACTGCGGGTAATACTCCACCAACTTCTGCAAACACTGGTGACTTCTGGTATGAAAATGATACTGGATTATACTATGCGTATGTCTGGGATGGTACAACACTTGGTTGGTTGCAGATTTCTGGGCATGACGGTACAGATGGTATTGATGGTGCAACTGGTCCAACCGGACCAACCGCAGAAGGTGGTGGTGGAACTGATCTCAGTGTAGTTTGGTTCTTAGGAGGTTGACATGGGAAGTAAACTAAACAACGGGTATGTTGGATCCAACGAATTAGAGTATGTAAATACCAGAGGTTATAGTGATACTTCCGGTAAAGGTATTCTCAGTGGAACCAAGAATTATCTGGAAGAAGAAAAGAAACAATGGAGACACGAAAGTGATTGGGTAAGAAATCCAAAATGGATTGATATTCCTTATATTCCAGAAGGAGAGCAAAAAATATATGCTCTGTATGGAATACAACCAAATTCCAACATAGAAACAAATACTATTTGTTTCAGAATTGATGGTGGTAATTGGACGGTTGATTGGGGAGATGGTACTACAGAAGTTTATAGTAGTACGAACACCGCTGGTCACACATATGATTTCAATTCAATAGATGCAAGCACTGAAACTGATGAGGGGTATCGTCAGGTTTTAGTCACAATTACACCAGATACTGATATCACTCGAATCTATTTAAACAATACTTTAACAGCATTGGGTGTGAGAGGAGAACATCAGAAGTACATATTAGATTTTGCAGCAAGACTTCCAAATGTTTCTTGTAGTTATTTCAGTCTTCCAACTTCAGATTCATTAGAAAGAGTTGTTGTTTATGAAATACAAAACAGTGGGACGATGAACAGTACTTTTGCTGGTAAGAGAGGACTACAACATATAGAATTTCCTTATGATGTTTCAAATGTTACTAGTTTCAATAGCACTTTTACTGGTTGTGTTAAACTTAAATATCCTCCCGCATTAGATACATCATCTGGTACTGATTTTTACAGAATGTTTTATGGCTGTACTAATTTAAGAAGAATACCAAAATACGATCTGTCAAATGCAACAACAATAAGACAAATGTTTGTGGGTTGTAGAGAACTAAAATATTTACCAGAATTAAATTTTACTTCTGCGTGTACTGAAGCAAGAG
>Ga0208161_1001067_pt1 | contig 14980 bp, 7 predicted proteins | sample CB_VirMetaG_3_FD_184538 | JGI IMG/M metagenome (GOLD analysis project Ga0208161, IMG submission 184538) | Freshwater to marine saline gradient viral communities from Chesapeake Bay - CB_1508_1S Viral MetaG (SPAdes) (version 4) | ecosystem: Environmental > Aquatic > Marine > Coastal | place: USA...
GCGTCTGTATGTCCCTCTGTTATAAAGCCAGAAACAACTGCACTAGGTGAAGCATCAGCTTTAACATCTGGCGAATATACAGCAGCCTTTAATGGAAGAAATACCTCTTATGAATTATCTGATGTTAAAATGTCAATGGTACGCTATAATTTACCAAATTCTTATGGTGAAGCTCTCGCATCAAATTTATCTGGTGGTGCGAAATACCAAATCGCCTTTAATCATTATGAATTCCACACTCAAAAAGCTGAAAAAGCATCAGACACTATCCGCTGGAATGAGAATTCGAGGGACATTCGCGGTCTATTAGCTGTTTTTACTGATAACGCAAGAGAAAATACAAATCTTCCTATGACTTATGATGAGGCAATGAATACATCCCCTTATTTCAAATATGAAAACACTATTCACGATAACTCCCAGTTCCAAATTGGAAGTGTTAAAATGCCTCAAAATGTGCTTGATACCGAAAGTGTCTATTTAGAAAATTGTCGTGGATTATACCCCAACAGAGGACATGATGGTATCGTAAGTGGTGGTTCTATTAACGCAGGAACATTTAATTATCGCTGTAATGGTGATATTGTTGAATTCTTACAACATTACTTTATGGCTTATTTATCCCTTGAAATGTCAGAAGGTGTAAGTGCAGAAGCTAAAATGGGTAAAAAACTATTATCAGGTTTATCATCTGAACAATTACCCATCTCTTGTTCTTATACCTACAAAAATAAAGGTGCTAATTCTAAATCTTGGGATAAATCGGTGCATGTAATATCATTAACCACTAGAATGTTGGTTATCCAAAACGGTCAAAATGTCTATGTAGAAATATAATAAAATCTCATCTTTTAATTAGAGATAGATATGGTTTTTGTCCAGAAGGATATATATCCAACACTTATAAATAATTACATCAAAGCACAAAATACCGCTACTAAAATCAATCCTTATAATCCAGTTGATGATGTCAAACCAATGAAAGCAACAACTAATTTAATTTTAAATCAACGCACAAGTAGTTTAAAGAATGCTCCAATCTTGAATTCTGATAAAAAGACTCCTCCCATTATAAAACCTTACCAGAAATTCAAAGGTTCGGAAGCATTGCCTACATTTAAAAAAGACTTAAAACATTGGGGTATAGTATGCTAAATAATTTTTTTTCTAATTATAAATTAAGAATGATTAAATATAATTTAGATGACGAGGATATTCAAAAGATGGTTGATGAACTACAAGAAGTTTTATATACTAAATATAAAAAAGAAATTGAAGACATAGATGAACATTTTGTACATACATTAACACAAAACTTTGTTATAGGTTGTAAAAAAGAAGATATGGATTTTGAAAAAATGATGGAAGAACTAAAAATATAGATTTTTTTTATTATGTTATTATAAGTAGATGAGAATTAATTTAAATTTTAAGGATAGTAATATTAGAAGACTTTCAAAAAATGAATTTGAAATTGCTTTTGACTTATCAAATATGATAAAACCACGCTTATCTGAAAATGTTAGAATGTATATAGAACACTTTAATATATGTGAATTTTTAGACGAAGCGTTAGGACTACAAGAAGGCGATTTAAAAGGATTTTTTGAATTGAGATGTAATAATATTGAAGAGAATAGTTATGATACTGAATATGGTAATAATGGAGAAACTCTAATATTTACATCACCATTAGAAAATTATAGAACATTTGTAAATAATAACCCAATGTATATTAATAACTTTAAAATATCGCAGAATTTTTTACAAAATAGACTTGTAATGAACTTAAAAATATTTGACAGATATGGACAACCTTATGATAGTTCAAAACATTTAATTAGTGAAATTGATAAAAATGCACAGTCTTATAAAGACTATATAGCAGAAATGAATATACTTAATGATTTAAATAATGAATTAGAAAGTACAAATAAACGCTATGATTTTTATACTGAAAATATATCATTAGCAAAAGGTAATTTAGATTATTATAAAAATCAATTTCAAAACAATAAAACTAAATTATTAGCAGAATTACAACAATTTGTAGATAATACAGGTAATGAATTAAGAATGAGAATTATTATAGAGCAATTAATAATATTTTTAAAAGTTGAAACATTTAATAGTTATAAAAACTATTTTGATGATAATTTTACTTTATCTAAAATTGATAAAACAAAACCCCCATTTAGAGCTAATCCTTTATTAACTAATGACTTTTATGAAAGTTATATGAATTATGTAGAAGCAGAATATATATATGATAAATATGTATCAATAGCAAATCAACTTGAAACATCAACTGATAATGTAATAACTCAATTTCAAAGCTCTTTTACACCATTTGAAAGTGTATTAATAAATAAACAAACAGTACCATATCAAGTTTTTGATACATCTACAACACCAGCAACAGTAGCAAAATCAGGAGATATTAGTATTAGTTATTTTAATAGTGTAAAACCAAAAAAAGAACAAGTAGTTATAAACAATTTAACAGAAACAACAGGCGATTTAACAACAGGCGATTTATTAATTATTGATAAAGCTAATTTTGAAAGCAGTTTAGCACCTCAATTCACATATTATTTTGCTAAAACAGGAAATGATATTCCAAAAGGTATTTTATTATCAAATGCTACTAATGCTCCAATACAGCGATTTTCTTTAAGAGTTATTAGAAATGCTGATACTAATAGTTATGTATATGTATTTTTAGATAATGAACCAAATATATTAAAACAAGAATCATCAGGTTTTGTTGCTGGTGATACTATTACTATTGAAGGTGAAAAATTAGGAGGTGTTACTGGTACAAATGATTTAGTAATAGAAGTATTAGCAATTGACGCATTACTACCAGATGAAGATTTCCCTTTTAATAATTTTTCATTTGATTCTGGGCGTGATTTAGGTACTATTGATTTTGTTATAACTAAACCAAATGACTCTGGTTTTACATCAGGTAAAAATTATGTATTAAAATCATCAACATTAACAAATTCTAAAAATTATGTTGCTGGTGAAACTGTTGATATTAAAGGTAATCAATTAAATGGTGTAGATAGTACTAATGATTTAACATTAACCGCAACAGAAGTCTGGGCAGATATAACTCATAGTATAACCAATAGTGGAGATGCTAAACATTCAATAATACCTACAACAATAAATCAAGACACTAACAATGTAGTTATTGAAGATTCAGGTGGTACTGAATTAATAGGTAGTGCAAGACCAAGTGAATTTGAAATAATAGTAACAAGTTCAAACGGACAATATTTAGTAGAAATACCAACATCAAAAGGATTTTCAACAAATTCAAAAGTATTAATAAAAGGTTCTGTTTTAACTGGTGTAGATGGGAAAAATGATTTACAATTTACTATTCCAACAGTAGATGGACAAGGAAAAATAGATGATAATGCTATAACTTTTCCAACAACCCCAGCACCAGTACCATTAGCAAGAACCCCAGAAAAAAATGATGGTTCAAGTGGTTTTGATATTTCTGTTAAACAAATATTGAAAAAAGATGAGTATGATTATGTATTTGAACCCACAGGAAAAGGATTTGTTGTAGGTGATATTGTTACTATTGAAGGTGATGTAATTGGTGGTGCAAAAAGCACTAATGATTTAAAAATTAAAATAGACCAAGTAGATACTGATGGAAAAATAGAAAAAACTACTGATTTATTTAATACTGCTGTTATAATAGACCACGATTATGGAGAAATTAAAGTATTAGATATTGCTGGTTTAGGTAGATTTATACCTCAAAAAGGACAAATAACTAATGATGATAAACATTCTTCATCTGCAACTCCTGTTGCTATTCCAACAAATAATGCTAATTTAGAAATAACATTAACAAGTGAATTATATAGATCAAAAGCTATAATAAATACCGAATATCAAGCACAAGATATTTTAGCAAATCAGAAAAAAGATTTAGTAGTAAATACAACAAGACAGCTTACATCAACTATTGGAAAATATCAAGAAGGGAAATTAAAATGCATGAATATGTCATTAGTGTTATATGATGAAATCCCAGAATACACCCAAGCATCACAAGATGCTATTAAAGGTAATACATATTCAAGAAATACTAATTGTCAATTCAAAAGAATATAATATATTCTATTAATAGATTATGGAAGAAATTAAGCTTAATAAACATCAAGTTAAGATGTTACAAGATTATAGAGATAAGGCGTATGTAATGAATGTATTACTTACAAGAAGTTATGAAAGATACGCATTTATTAAACAAATTACTAATATCCCTTTAATTATTTCAAGTAGTGCTATGGCAATTATAAATTCCTCATCATTTTCAGGCGAAGAAATAAAACTTCCAAATATAATTATTAATAGTTTAACCGCTTTAACGATTGCTATGATAGGTAATTTTCAAATAAACCAAAAAGAGATGTTATTTCAAAATTTAAGTAGTAAATTTTTAAAGCTCTGTCATCAAATTGAAGATGATTTAACTAATAATTTAGATGAAATTGATAAAACAGATGTTAAAAAATATGTTGATGATTATGATGCTTTGGTTGAAAGTATTAATTATGTAATACCAAGTGATATTCAAAATAAAGTAAAAGATTTATATGGTAATAAAAAAACTATGCCTTCATTTCTAAATTGTGAGGGAGATTTTACTAATAATGGTAGAAATAGTGGAGATTTAGGTTATTCAAATGTATAGTTATTTTTTTTAAAATCTTATTATAAATAGAGATTAAACAAAATGTCCAGTATAGGGAGAATATCAGGGGGAACAGCAAGTTTAGACTTTACCGTTGATTTAAATACAGCATCATTATCATCTATTGTAGCACAAGAACAAAAAATAAGTGATTTACAGGAAGAAATCTATGGAATTGAAAATGAAATCAAAAATGATGTAATCGGTGATATGGGTAAAGAGGTAACTATTGATGAAGAAACAGGCGAATCAACGACAACTAAAACATCTGTAAGAGAAAATTTAGAGACCTTATATGAAATCATTACAGGAGTTGCTGCGGTGACTGGTAATGAAGAATTAGCAGTTCCTTTGATAGGTTTGAAAGCACTATATGATGAAGCTGACCACCTGTATCAACAAGGCCATAGCATATACGAGGCAATAAATAACTTTAAAAATCTTGTAGGTAATCCTCATAGTTCTGGGGAGATACAAGATACAGATGAAGATGGTAATTTACTCTGGCACGATGAGGAACAAACGAACCCAATTTATAAGACTATCCCACCATCAGGATTACACGCAAGGGCTTATGATTTAGAAAATATGTTGTATAAAAAAGAATGGTGGCCGAATTATACCAAAGATGATACTACAAAATTTAATATGTTACGATTAGAGAATTGGGAAGAAGGAGGAGAAATACATTTTATCACAAGAATAGCGAATGATTATAATGGTATAGAATTTGGAACATTTCAAGAAAAAAAACAATACTATAACACCAAAATAGGAGCAGATGGTAAATTATATTGTTGGTATAAAAGGGGATTTATACCTGACCCTCTTTTTACTTGGGATGATGAATGGATTGATATTACTGAAAAAATTGCTAATAATTCTTTTCAACATTTAGCCGCCAGAGTTGATATTACTCTTTTGCAAACCGCTGTATTGATTTTACAAGCAGAAGTTTTTGGTGTTGGAGCAACAGCATCAGTCACTGGAACAACAAAACAAGCATTACAATTAGGTGCTTACACTATCTGGGAAACTATAAAAGGCACATTTACTGTCAGTGCTGCCGTAATAGGAGGAACACTTGCTGGTTATTATGTTGCTGGAAGAAACAAGGAAGATTTAGAGAAGGCAAATAAATATTTAGAAGACCAATTAAAAAAAATTGCTAACAAAGAAGCACCTTATGATGCTCTCACAGATGAAGATTTAGCAGAACTTGAACAGGCATATATAGATAAAATACAAGAAGGTATAAATGAAATTAAAGAATTGGATAAACAAAATATAAATGAAATTGGGTTTTTACATAGTGATTTATTAACTGATAGTAAATTTGAAATAGATGACACTAATAAATTAATATCAAGTCACTTAGATCATTTAGTTGATAATGTAGGAGTAAAAGGAGATGGTGTTGAACCTTCAACGCTATTATTTAAAGAGGTTGAAGATATTATAGCTGATATTGGTGTTGATAATCAAGATATGACATCAACAGGATTTTATAGAAAGTTTTGGGAATTGTTTAATCTAATAGGAAATAAAACATTAACAACACCACAAAAAGATCCAACAGGCATTTTAGGCAATATAGAAGAAATACAGGAATTATTAGGTATATCAGAAGATACAGAAACAGGCGAAACAACATTAATATCAAGAATAGAAACAAATGAAAATAATATATCAACCATTAATAATACTATAAGTGGTATAGAAACTGAACTTGGAACATCACCACAAGATGGAATATCTATTAATACTAAAATTGCTGATTTACAAACCTATACAGGAATAACTAACCCATTACCTACTAAATCATTAAAAGAAGAAATAGATAGTATAAGAACGATTACAGGATATGATGATTCTAGTTTATTATATCTATTATTACCACCTAATCCAGATGGAACAATACCAAGTATTCAAGAAAATACAATCAATAATAATAGTTTAATACATTTAGGATATAAAGGGACAGCACTAAAAGAGAACTTTTCAGATTATTTTATATTATATGTAATGCCTCATTATTCAATTACAACTGATATTACTATTGCTAATTATTATTTAGTAAGAGATTTAGTATCAAATAAAGATCCATCTTCATCGGGACTTCAAATAGAAAATGCAACTGATGAATATCTATCAGCTTTAAGAGGATGGATACAATATGATGACATTATATTATCAAATTATTGGTATTTTTCAATATATATTAAAAATATACAATCTTATAATAGTTCTTTGTATAAATATAATAATATTGAAGTATTGATTAATGAAAATCAATTAGTAGTAAATTATCAAAAACTTGCAACAGTAGCATATCATTATTTAGATAGTCAATTTTCAAATGGATTACAACAAGACAATATAACATTTTTTAGTAGAAATTGTGTAAGATTTACTAACACTAATCCAACTTATCAATTTCACCAATTAATATTTTTAGCAGATGACCCAGGTAGGACATTAGAAAATTATAAATCAATATTTAATGATGATATTAATAATCAAAATGGTTTTGAAATGTATCCTTTTAAAGGTTCGGCAGGAGATTATTTTGTTTATCATACAGGAGCAAGATTCCCAGATTTTCAAAATTGGATTTTTAATATATCAAGGAATTGGACTGCTGGAAGTGGATTTCAAGGTGCTATTGAAGTATTTATTACAATATATATTTATGCTACGAATACATCACCTGATAGTTATTTAAATTTTCAACAGATTTATGCTTCTAATCCTATCAATTTAGGACAACAACAAATGACGAGTATTAATAATATAACATTACAATATGGTAAACCTTCGGGTTATAATTGGTGGTATGTTTCTTATGAATATACGAACAGTTCAGGAAATATCATTAACGATTATGACAATAAAACTTTAATGTTTGGAAAAATAAAACATCATCTTGTAAATTATGGGCAAGAAATAACATCATTTAATACATCAATTAATCATAATATTACATTTGATAATGATTTTAAACATCTTGTATTTAATGATAGAGTAGCAAATGAAAATAAAATAGTTTATTATGCTGATGGTGTTGAAAAAGGAACAATTGATATACCAAGTGATAGAGAATTAATAAATAATAACAATTTTTTATTAGGTGATATTGATATTATATATCGTTCTTTTGGTATAGGTAATGGTATTATTAATTCAACAATATTAAATGAAATATCTCAATTATCAAAAACTAATTATAGAGTAAGAATACCAGAATTAAGTGTTATGGATGAGGTGTATATAACTGAAACACTAATATTAGAAAATGATATACAATTTAGAAATAAAGATGATGGTTCTACATTTAATTATTATAATGAAACAAACGGCAATAGAAGAAGACAGGCAATACAAGAAAATGGTGTAATAGTTGATACATTTACTTATACAGATGAATTAATATTTAGAACACCTCCTACTCAAAATCAGTTTTTATTTTATAATTCTACAACAGGATTATTTGAAGGTGTTAATACAACTGATTTTTATACAAAGGCAAATATAGATAGTTTCAATTTTCGTGATTACAATCAGTTGGTAAATAAACCTGATTTATCAGTTTATGCTTTATCAACTCAATTATATAATAAAGATTATAATCAATTAATAAACAAACCTGATTTATCAGTTTATGCTTTATCAACTCAATTATATAATAAAGATTATAATGAATTGTTGAACAAACCTGATTTATCAGTTTATGCTTTATCAACTCAATTATATAATAAAGATTATAATGAATTATTAAACAAACCTGATTTATCAGTTTATGCTTTATCAACTCAGTTATTTGATAAAGATTATAATCAATTAATAAATAAACCTGATTTATCAGTTTATTTAACATCAATCCCAGCAGAATATATAACTGAAACAGAATTAGATAATCGTAATTATATAACAGCAAGTTCAATACCTGATAATATTGTTGATACAACAGAATTAGATAGTCGTAATTATGTCTCTTATGATAGTTTTGCAAAAAATCAAGCATCAGAAATTAATCCTGGTATAGTAAAATATAATGATAATACTGCAAGATTTTATACAGTTGATAAAATACAAAAAGAAGATGTTGATGGTCTTATAGAAACAATTCAAAATATACCTAATGTGTATACTATTGCCGAAACATTCCCTGTATTAAATCATCTAATTCTTGATGAATATTTTGAAGTAAGCCCAGTGGAATATTTAGAACTTTATGTTAAATATAATGATTTTACTTATACATTACCTCCTCATTTATATATTGAATACACTTATTTAGGCACTACATATTTTAAATCAACTTATAATACAACAGCTATTAATATTCATAAGCACGATATAATACGATTTGTTCGTGAATCAATAGCGAGTGATAACGAGCCTTTATATACTCATCAATATTATTTTAAAAATGAATCAGGGAATATTATGACAAATGACGGAGGCGTTGAAAAAAAATATATAGATACTACTGAGAATTGGGTTCAAGATACTGAATATCCATTAAACTATGAAATACAATTATATAGGTCAAATATAGATGATACGGATGAAATCTTATTAGCAACTTTTAAGATTATTGAGCAGTCTTATAATAAACAATTTAAACCAGAAGTATTACCTAAAACAATTCAAGATATAACTAAAATAGATAATAATTTACAAATAGATTATACTGATGCTACAAATACAACTATAAACATATTAGATAATAGTTTAGTTAAAAATATAGAAATTAATGGTGGTTTCTTGAATTATACTCAACTTGATGATACAGTTGTAAGTAGAACATTACCATTTATAGAAAATGATGTTGATTCTTTATTAACCTTTTTTGAAGGAACTACATTTACTCGTAATAGTGCTAATAAAATAGACTTATTAGAAATAGATACATTTAATGAAAATATTATAATAAATGGTAGTGCTTCATATGGTTCAGGTAGTATTCAATTAAACTGCGAAAATAATACTCATAATGTTAAAATAATAGCACCAGCCCATTCAACATTTAGTGGTGGAGATTATAGTCTAACATTACCGAATGATATAGGGTTATCAGGACAAGTATTACAAATAACTCCTAATTCAAGAAATGGTGTATTATCTTGGAGAGATAGAATTAATATATTTGATTTTAATGAAAGTCAATTTGAAACAGTTTCAGGTAAAATATCAATAATTCCAAGTGTTTTAGGTAGTGGAGGAGGGGGTGGTGTATCAATATCAGATTTTAACCCAGCACAATTTGAAACTAATCCAGCAGGTGAAATATCAATTATAGATAGTGTTTTAGGAAGTGGTGGTGGAGATGTTGTTGTTGATTATGATGCTATTAATGTCCCTTATGAATCACAAGAAACTACAACAACAGAAACTGTTAATGTTATACCGAGTGTTGCTGAATATGAGATATTAACATTTACACATAGTGGTGGTAGTGAAACTCAAACAACCCATACATTAACTTTTACAGAAGAAACTAAATGCGATATATTAATTGTTGCTGGTGGTGGTGCAGGTGGAACATATATAGGAGGAGGAGGCGGAGGAGGAGGTGTTTTTTATATGACTAATACTAAAATACCAGCAGGGTCATATAATATAAAAGTTGGTAAAGGTGGGGACAGTGTTGTTGGTACTTCTGCTTCATCAACTGCTCAAATAGGAAAAAATAGTGAAGCATTTGGTATAGAAGTTTATGGTGGAGGTTATGGAGGCGGTGGTCAATGGGGAGCATCATCAGTAGGACAAAATGGTGGAAATGGAGGAAGTGGAGGTGGTGGTGGTTCTTCTTATTCATCAGCACCAGGAAATGGTGGTGTTAAACAACAACCTAATTTAACTAATGCAACTATAACATTAGGTTCTTATAATTATTATGGTGGTAATGGAGCAACATCTTTTAAATTTACAGGTAGTGCAGGTAGTGCGTGTGGAGCAAATGGTGGAGGTGGAGCAGGTGGAGATGCCCCCGCTAATACAGATCAAGGAAATGCAGGAGCAGGAGCAGATGGAATACAAATAAATATAGATGGAAATAATTATTATTGGGGTGGTGGAGGAGGTGGGGGGCAATATGATGGAACAAAAGCAGGAGATGGTGGTAAAGGAGGAGGAGGTGGTGGTAATGGATCTCAACAAGCAGAAAATGTTGGTTTAGGAGGAACAGGTGGTATAACAAATGGACAAAATGGTGATCCAGAAGGAGATGGAACACCAACAGCAGGAAGTGGAGGTGCACATACAGGTGGAGGAGGTGGAGGAACAGGTAGAACATTAGGGTCTCCAAATGCAGTATCAGGTGCTGGCGGTTCAGGTATAGTAATAATAAAAAAATATAAAACACCTCAACCAATATATGAAACACAATCAGAAATAACACAATATACTGTATTAGATGCTGATGCTGATCATTTAGTTGCTCATTATAAGTTTGATGGTGATTTTACTGATAGTTCAGGAAACGGTCATCATCTAACAGAATATATAACAGAAGCAACACCTACTACATCAACCTATTCTATAATTGGGGAAAGTGTCCAATTTATAAATAATGATGATTATTTAGAGTTTCCAACAAGTATTAATCCTTATGAAATATGGAATGGTAATGGTATTACATTTAGTTTTTGGGTAAGATTTACTGAACACCAAAATTGGGCTCGTTTGATTGATTTTCAAAGTTCAACTACTAACACTGATAGTGGTTTTTTTATTACTGTAAAAGGTAATCCACTAAATACAAATAAAGCTATATATATTAAAATTGGATCAACAACATTATCATATTCTAATTGGAGTAATTCATTAATAACTTCATTAGGAGTTTGGAATCATATATTATTTAGTATAGATACTTCAAATAAATGGAATTTATATTTAAATAATGTAAGAATAAATGGAACTGAACAAGGGGTTATACCTAATTATAATTGGACTCATAGATTTATAAATAAATCTACATATAGTGGAGATGGTAAGTTTGACGGGCAAATGGACGATTTCCGCATATATAATAAAGCATTAACACCAACTGAAATAGGATATTTAGCAAATAAAATGATAGTAAATCCTGAATATAAAACATTGACTTTTACTTATGATAGTGCGATTGCTGTTTCTGGACAAACACCATACACATTAACCTTTGATAATCCTACTGAATGCGATATATTAATTGTTGGTGGTGGTGGTGCTGGTGGTTATGACAGAGCAGGTGGAGGTGGTGCTGGTGGTTTAGTTTTTCAACAAAATGTATCTTTAACAGGTCAGGTTAATATCAAAGTTGGACAAGGTGGTGTTATCAATAGTGATGATAGTATACCTGGTGGAAACGGTGGTAATTCATCTATAAATGATATAATAGCATTAGGAGGAGGTGGTGGGGCAGGAGAACAAACAACAGCGAGTAATGGTGGTTCAGGTGGTGGTAGTGCATATAGTTATTCTGTATCTCATTATGGTGATGGATTACAACCTACACAAACACCAAATATAGGTTATGGTAATAGAGGTGGAGATGCTCGTAATTTATCTAGCACATTAACAAATAGAGGTGGAGGTGGTGGAGGAGGTGCTGGTGGTAGAGGTTTAGAAGCAACATCAGCAAGTGTAGGTGGAGCAGGAGGTGTTGGTTTATCTGGTATTGGAGATATAGATTTTAAAGAACATTTTGGATTACCAACATCTGGTATAGGAGAATATATAGTTGCTGAAAATAAAATATATTTTGCTGGTGGAGGTGGAGCAGGTGAATGCTATGACGGACAATCTGGTGCTACAAATTATGGTTTAGGTGGTAAAGGTGGTGGTAGTGATGGTAAAGAAAGTGATAATAGTATTGAAGGAGCAATGCCAAATAGTGGTGGTGGAGGTGGTGGTGGTGGAACTACTGGACCAAGTAGAGGACACGGAAGCAATGGCGGTTCAGGTATAGTAATAATCCGTTATAAGACTACATATTCACAAACAATAACAATAGGTGCTAATATAAAACCAAAAGGAATTATGACGCATACAGATGCTGGGTGGCAGTTAATAGATATGACTGATTTTGCAATAATAGAAGCGTTAGTATCTGAAATAACATTATTAAAACAACGCTTAAACGCACTAGAAGCAACACCAACACCAACAAATACTATTGTATGGAGTTATAGATATTTTGATACAACAACAGATATAACAATAAATGATGGAACAATAATACAATTAGATAATACAAGGGTTAAACATAAAGTATCTATTAAGATTACTTATATAAGTGATTTTGTAGATACTAAAACATATCTAGCAACATTAGAAATATCAGGTGCTCAATATGGAGGTTTTGATATATTATCAGTTCCAACAATAATTAATGAAGTAAATGAAAGTGATTTACCAACAGGTTCACCAGTTAATTATGTTTATCAAGTCGTTGAAGATTCCATCGTAATAGGAAGTAAAACGATTGAATTATATAGACCCCCAGGTGATGTTGCTCTTAAATTAACTTATAGAATTACAACAAGTTCATCAAGTCAAGTATTTTCAACTGATAGCGACCCAGTTGTTAGTATACCTACTGGGACTTGGTATGAATTATTTATAGATGATGTTAATCTATATATTGTAGGTGTAAATGAATATGATATCTATGTAGATATTGAAGAAGCAGATGGTAGCACATCAGGGGATTTCTTATGGGAGCAAGCGATTACATCGTTCCCAGTTGCTCAACGCTTATTATCAGGTGCTTGGAGTAATGATAGAAAATACAGAATCAAGATAAGACCAGATGGTGCTCAAACATATATAACTCCATTATTGACTGCTACTATATATGGAAGTAATACATTTTCAAGTGGTATATAAGGTAGAGGAAATTAAAAAAGCTTTATAAAATATCTAATGTATTTTATAGAATGCCTGTAAGAAATACTTGTGATCATGTAAAATTAATTAATGATTTGTTACAATATGAAGATATTTCAAATGAAATATTAGAACATATTGATATTAATGAGATGGATAGGATAGATAGAAGGAAGCGTGAGAATCTTAATTCAGAACATAGAAGAAGATGGAGGAGGAATAAAAATTCATATGATAGTTTAAAGTTTGATGAAATAAGGAGATGATTTTTTTTATTATATTATATTAGAATGAATAACACTTGTATAATTAATCCTAAAACAGGTAGAGCAGTAAAAATTGATGGAAAAATTGGTAAAAAATTAAGTTCAAATACAACAGATAAACCAAAAGAACCTCCTAAACCAAAAACTACTGCTAAACCAAAAGAACCTAACACGATGTATAAAAAACCTATCGGCCCAAAAGTTGAAGATATACCAAGAATATTAAAAAATAAAGATTCTAATAAGAAATTAGATGTTGACTATAAAACCATTACAACAAAAAACAAAGACGGAGGTATTACTATGAAAAGGGTAGTAGATAATAAAAAATCAAAAATAGTAGATAATATGTTTTGGAGAAAAAAATTAGAAACAAAGGAAGAAATAAACAAAATGAACCCTAAAACATTAATAATGAATATGATGGATTATTTAGGTAATATTGATTCTTACTTAAAATTAAATGTAAAATTAGATAGAGATGATGAAGCTAATTTTAATGCCCTATATCCTACTATTGAATTATTTTTAGATCAAATTGATAAATTAAATGTAGATGCAAAAGATATTTTAACAAATGAAGGTTATAAAACTTATGAAAAATACTATAATAAATATATTAAATTACGCAAAATTATTAAAGGTCAAAAAGAGAATATTTATGAAGAAAGACCAACAGAATATAACAAAGCTAATATTTACCCTAAAAAAAGTTTAAAACCTGACTATACAAAGGATGGTTATTTTCAAAATAAACACGATTTTTATAATTTCTTGAAAAGTTTAGTTAATTTAAAACCAGAATTAAAAGATTTATATAGAAAACATAGACTGGATATAACTACTTTTGTTGAAAAATTAAACAAAATGGATAAAAGGATACCACCTAAACCTTCATTAATAGAAAAGCTGGATCGTAATTGGGATGATGAGTTTGTAAAAATATTTATACAACCAAGAAGAAGATAAATTTTTTTATAATTTAGAGCAAAATGATTTAATTATTTTTAATATTCGTATATATATATTATGAGAATGATATGAATATGTGAAAACTTTGCGGAGGGGGTGCAGTACCTCGCAGACTGGGGCAGACTGGGATTTT
>Ga0208161_1001068_pt1 | contig 14977 bp, 17 predicted proteins | sample CB_VirMetaG_3_FD_184538 | JGI IMG/M metagenome (GOLD analysis project Ga0208161, IMG submission 184538) | Freshwater to marine saline gradient viral communities from Chesapeake Bay - CB_1508_1S Viral MetaG (SPAdes) (version 4) | ecosystem: Environmental > Aquatic > Marine > Coastal | place: USA...
CATATTTTTGGCTTATTTGATGTACAAAGATAAACCATAAATTTTAAAAAACCTATAAAAATGTTTGGAAAAAGAAAATTTAATAGTTTTTTCGGAGATTTTGACTCCATGTTCAATGAATTAAATTCAATGTTTAATGATAATCAGTTTTATGTTACAGGTAAACGAAAAGTTGAAAACGGAACTGATAATAACGGTGAATGGACTAAAGAAAGTTTTATTTCTGATGATGGTACATATTCGGTTACCACAATTGTTAGAAGTAATACATTACAGTCTAAATCAACCAAAACAGATGATAAAGTAGAATCATTAAAGATTGAGTTGGAAAAATTGGTAGAATCTCAAGAATTTGAAAAAGCGGTAGAATTAAGAGACCGAATTAAAAATTTGGAGGTTAATCAAGATAAGATTAATAAATTAAAATCTGAGTTGGAGGAATCAATAAAAAAACAAGATTTTGAGACATCGATTAAATTAAGAGACGAAATCAAAAAATTAGAAGAGTAATTTTAAAGCCCCTCAATAAAGAGGGGTTTTTTATTTTTATACATTTCATATACTTAATAAAAAAGTATACATTATGGCAATTAAAAGTGAAAAAATAGAAGGTAGGTTAATCATCAATGAAATTGAATCGTCTAACTTATTAAAAACAGTATATGATACTGGTGAAGAAAAATTAACTGCAACATTTAAAAACGGTATCGAATACGAATACGAAAAGGTACCTCACAAAATTTATACAAAGTTTAGATTGGCAGAATCACAAGGTGCATTCTTTAATAAAGAGATTGCTAAGAATTACAAATACAAAAAAATCACAAAGTAATTCAACAGACTATTTATAATAGATGGAAAACTTTGGTAAGATATTATCTAGCTTTAACGTAAAGGATGAATTAAACCCAACAATATGGGAAAATCCTGAATCACCTTCAGATACTAAAATGAAGGAAGAGATACGTTTGCGTCTTATTGAAATCGCAGATAAATTCATTGAGTTTTTAGGTTATGATATTTTTATACAAGATATTACAATGACAGGTTCGTTAGCCAATTATAATTGGTCCGAGTTTTCCGATATTGATTTACACATTATGTATGATTTTAATGAGTCAGGACCTGAAAAGGAATTGTTTCAAGACTTGTTTAAATTGAAAAAAACATTATTTAACTCAACTCATGACATTACAGTAAAAGGGTATGAAGTTGAGTTATACGTTCAGGACACAAATGAACCACATGTTTCGACTGGTGTATACTCTGTACTATATAATGAATGGGTAGTAGAACCATCTAAAGAAGAAGTTGAAATTAATAACAAAATCATTAAAGATAAAGTTGAGCAGTGGCAAGATATGATTAATACTCTTATTGAAGATATTGAAGATGGTAGTGAAGACTTAGAAGAAGCAATAGAAAAAATAGACAAATTAAAAGATAGGTTGAAAAAATATAGACAGTGTGGTTTAGAGAGTGAAGGTGAATATTCTTATGAAAATTTAGTTTTTAAATTCTTACGAAGAAACGGGTATATACAAAAACTGTTTGATTTTGAAAATAAAACTTTAGATGACCGATTGTCATTAGCCCAATAAATAAACTGTAATTATCTCATAAGATAAGAAAAAATGGAAATTCTTAACTTGTGATATATTTATTATAAAAAACTATTATGGCAATTACTGCATGTACAGACAACGAATATGTTATTTACACAGGTGGAACTGAAACTCCACATGCAATTTATACTGAATCAGATGGTACAGAATCTATTCAGTGTGGAACTGTTAAACTTGGCGGTAATGGTGTTTATAACTAAAAATTACTAACTAAAAAAATATAAAAATGGCAGACTTAAGACCTTTAGGTAGTGAAAAATTAGAAGGACAAGAAAAAATAAGTAGAATTCTTGAAATTGCTAATTATGGTTCAAAACCATCTACCGTAAATGAAAGTAAAACATCTTCAGCCGATTATTCAATTCAATTGGCGGATGGTAACTTTTACGGAATTGTAAAAGAAAAATTAGGGTATATCGTAAAAAAAGGAATCAATGAATCAGAATTTGATTACATCGAACCTATGAAAAATCGTAAATACCATAAATCATTTTCGCAAGCTATGAAAAAGATTAATCTCATGGCAGGTGAATTGAACAGACTTCACGAGAACGAAGAAGGTGTAAATCTTATCGGTGAACAAAAGAAATTTGTCCTTAAGACACCAAAGTCTGAAGAACCTATATCCGCTCCGGCACCTGAACCAGCACCATCGGCTGAACCTGAATTAGATTTAGATTTGGAAATGGGTGCTGATGAACCAGCTCCATCAGCTGAACCTGAATTAGATTTAGATTTGGAAATGGGTGATGATGAACCATCTTCGAATGAAATGGACATGGAAGAACCTGTAGATGGTGAAGACGAAGAAGAAGGTTCATTTAAAGTGATTCAAAAATTAACAGGTAAGTTAGGTCAGAAACTAAGAGCGTACGATAAAACTCAAAGTTTATCATCTGAAGATATTAAATATGTATTGAACTCAATTATATCTGCCGTTGAGTTAGATAGATTATCTGAGGAAGATAGAGACGATATCTTAGCTAATTTTGAAGATGAAGAAATTGACTACGGTATGGACGGTGATGTTGATATCGATGTTGACGCAGGTGAAGAGGACCTTGATTTAGATTTGGATTTAGGAATGGATACTGAAGAACCTGAAGGTGAAATGGCTGAAGGAGATTCAATGAAACTTATGGTTGATGAATTGTTTGGTGAATCAAAAGTAGATAAAGTATTATCAAAATATTTTGTTATTACTGAAGATGAAAAACAAATCAATGAATCTAAAAAAATTAAAAAATTCTTAAACGAAAAAGTTAAAAACATTACAGTTAAGAAAGAAATAAAAAGATTATCAGAAACTATTGAACAAGAGTTAACTTCTGAGTTTTTAGTTAAAGAAAATGATAATATTAAGTTTTTAGGTAAAACAAATAAAAATAACTTAGTATTTGAAGCTGATGGTAAACAATTTAAAGTATCTCCTAACGGTGAATTGTTATGAAATTAGTTTATGTCAATGAACTAGGACCTAATTATAAGGGTGATAACATATATGAATTCATCTTTTCAGATGTAGACGATGTATGGGGTGATGAATGGGATGCACAACCTGCAAATGGGAACCCTTCACCACCCCATATTCAGTTTATAAAGAAAGTGGGTGTCCTTAGAAATTCAGGTATTGAATTACATTTAATTCAAAATTCTGATTTCTTTGGAGTTTACGACTCTGTTGATGGTGTTATCGCTTTGGCATGGGAAGATGTAGATAGTGAGGCAATCGTTAACGATAAATTCACGAGACTTGTTTTTCACTACGGTGACAGTGTAAAAGCTGTTGAAGATAAAATTTACGAGAGAGATATCGTATTAACTTACGAAAAAAATTTTATAGAAGATGAACACGAAGAATAAAATTATGGGTCTATTAAAAGAGGGGTTTAAATTAACTACTCTTAAAAAGTTAGATGAAAAACAAATTAATGTTTTATATAAAAAGGTAATTAAAGAACAAAACGCCTTAGAAAAGTCTCAAGCGATTGCTAATAATGTGAATGCCGCTAAAAAAGGACTAGAAGATATGAGTGAACTTATGGAAGATGGTGAACTATCTGAAGATTGGGGTTCCTCAGACCAAAGTATTATGAACGCATCAATTCACCGTGATATGGGTGAACCTGATAGTATGCCAAGTCCATTCGATAGTCAATTAGAATCTGCAGTTGAAAGTGCGGTTGATTTTTATTGGGACGATTGGGAAGAATATCAATCAGATAGGCAAGGTCTAATTGACCACGCTAAAAGATTATACTTAAGAAGATACTTTAGAGAACAGTTTGAAAATTTAGTTAGAATGTTTGAACCTGTTAGAGATGTTGAACCTTATGATGTTGATATTGATTTAGATGGTGAATTAGGTGAAGATGCAGCATTAAATAAAATGGCAGGTATAGACCCTAATGAGGACCCAAATCCTGAAGGAAACGAATATGGACCTTCTGATAATATGAAAGCTAATGATGGTATGGGTATTTTTGAAGGTAAAAAGAAACCTTTAAAAATGAAAACTCCTATAGCATCGTTAGGTATGTTTGAAGAAGATAACGAATATGCTATTTGTATGGGTAGTATTCAAAAAAAATATGGACCTAAAAAAACATGGAAAAAAAATGCAGAAATTAAGTTTGATGCATGTGTTAAACAAGTAGGTAAAAATTTAAAAGAGTCAAAAGTTAGAGAAATAGAAGAAAGTTTAGTATCTTTGTTGAAGAATTACAAAAAACCGACAATGACTAAAAAAGATTTAATTGGTTTAACGGAACAAGGAACTAAAGAGGCTCCTGTTAAAACACCAACAATTGCTCCTTCAAAACCTGACAGAAAAACTCCGTATCAACCTAAACATAGACCAGCTCCAAAGGCGGATACTAAAACCGCACCGACAAGAGTTAAACCTGGTACTAAAGAAAAACCACAAAGAGGTACACCGTATCAACCTAAACATAAACCTGCACCAAAGGCGGATACTGAAATTCCTGATTTCCTTAAGTTTAATAATTTAAATATTACATTTAGAGATGAATAAGAACGTAAAAGAACAAATCGAATATGATGGACCAGAAAGAATGTCCCCTGATATTCAGTCCAAATTAGAAAAGGGTGAAACACCTATGTCAGATAATCCTGCACTTCCTCGTAAAGATGATGATGAAATGGATAATTCTTTTGAGCAACTTATTGCATCTAAAAGATTTAAAGATGTGGTTGAAAAAGTTAAAAGATATACAGGACTTCAAACTGTAAGTCAAAATCAACTTATGAACTTACAGATGATGATGATGCAAGCCGTACAAGATGTAAAACAAATGGAATCAAATAATGAAGGTTATTTGGAACAATTGGCAGTTGATTTGGTAAAACAAGAATTGGCAATTCCTGATGATGCATTTCAATACGATGTTGAGTTAACATCTATGCCAGGTCAAATTGACATGTCTGGTATGAGAAGTGATTCAGAGGAGCCCGAAGATGAGGATGTATTAGAACAATTTGGTGTTTCTGAAGATGAAGCTGAAGATGACTTAGAAAACTTTATGGCTGCTTTTGAAAAGTTTGATTTAGAAAAAGCTAAAAGACGTTTTATTAATTCATTGATTCAGGGAGCGTCTAAAAAGGGACATTATATGTTCCATTTAGTTGAAGAACAACTTAATAACATTAATCCACGACTTTTAAATCTTTATGGTGTATTGATGTCCATTAATGATTTACTTTATTGGATTTTACCTGACCAAATGGTTATGTCTGCCGCTGAAAGTGGACAAGGTATGGAAGGTAAAGAAGAGGTTGATGAAACTACTGACCCACCAACAATTAAAGCTAAAGGATTATTTTTCCCTATCTTAGTACATGAAATAGTTAAAGGTGTTTACGAGGTAATGGGAACTCAGGGTTTACCTGACGACCCAAAAGCTGCTGAAATGGTTATGGCATCTCAAGATACTCTTCCATATGAAATATGGGATTTACGTTTAGGTCCCGTTATTTGGGAAAAGTTTACACAAGCATATCCTGACAAACTGTATGAAGATGATATGAGAGAAATTCAAAATTATTTATTCTCTCGTTTCTCGGCACTTACAACTGAGGAATTTTTTGAAGTTGCTAAAATGATTATGTCAGGTTCAGAAGAAGGTAAAAAGATTGTTGCCAAAATGGTAGATGAAATCATTGATGAATTGAAATCTCAGGATTATGAGGACGCTATGTCTCAGTACTCTTATGATGACGATGAAGATGATGATGACGGACTTGCAGGTTTCTTAGGTGACTTAGGTATTTCTTTAACATAAAAATTACTTATTATGATTAGATGGGATTATCTAGAGAACAAGCATTATTGGAGTACGCTAAATGTGTAAAGGATACACCTTACGCATTAAAAACCTATCTACAAACCTATGATAATACACAATCACAATACGTACCGTTAGAATTATTTCCAGACCAAATACATTTAATTAATGACTATGACGATTATGAGGAAAATATTGCCTTAAAATATCGTCAAGCAGGTGTATCAACAGTAACCGCCGCATGGTCATCTAAAAAATTAGTTACCGCATCTAAGAAGAAACCCGAAAAGATTCTAATCATTGCAAACAAATTGGATACTTCGATGGAGTTTGCAAATAAAGTTAGGTCTTTTGTGGACCAATGGCCTGCGTGGTTTGGTATAACATTCTCAGTCGAAAAAAATTCACAAAGACACTTTAAACTCTCAAATGGATGTGAGGTTAAAGCAGTTGCCACGTCTAAGGATGCCTTACGTGGTTATACTCCAACAATACTTATTTTTGATGAGGCCGCGTTTATTGATGCTGATGATGATTTCTGGTCTGCATGTATGGCTTCACTATCTACGGGTGGTAAAGTTATAGTTATTTCAACACCTAACGGATACGACCCAATTTACTATACAATTTATGACCAAGCCTTGCGAGGTATGAACGATTTTAAAATTACTGAAATGTATTGGTATCGTGACCCTCGTTATGCTAAAGATTTTAAACTTATAAAATGTAAAGATATTGTTCATTATATGTTAAATCGTGAAGATTATAACGATAATGAAATTATTATTGATTATAGTCATATAAATCCTCGTGAAAGAGATTACCAAGAAATTAAAGAAAAATTATCAGATGGATACAAGGCATATTCTTCTTGGTTTGAAGGAATGGCAAAAAAACTCAAATTTGATAGAAGAAAAATTGCACAGGAATTGGAGTGTAACTTCCTTGGTTCAGGGGATAACGTCATCCCAAATGATACGATTGAAGTTATTAAAGAAAAATATATAACTAACCCTGAAAATAAATTCATGGGGGGTTCATTATGGCAGTGGAAAGAACCCATTGAGGGTCATAAATATGTTATGGGTATTGATGTATCTCGTGGAGATAGTGAAGACTTTACCACTTTTTCAATTATTGATTTTGACGAACGAGAACAAGTATTAGAATATTTGGGTAAGATTCCACCTGATGTTGCTGCTGAAGTTGCATTTAAATGGGCAACTATGTACCAAGCGTTCGTAGTAATTGATATTACGGGAGGTATGGGGGTATCAACATCAAGAAAGTTGCAAGAGTTAGGATATAAAAACCTTTATGTTGAAGGTGTTAATGTTGCCGATAAATGGAAGTACAATCCTAAAACATTAGAAAAAATTCCAGGTCTAAACTTTAACAGTAAAAGGGTACAAATTATTGCATCTTTTGAGGAAGCTTTAAGACATAACTTTGCAATTAGGTCAAACAGATTACTAAACGAATTAGGTACCTTTGTTTATATTAATGGTAGACCTGACCACCAAAAAGGACAGCATGATGACCTTATAATGGCAACTGCAATGGCGATTTATGTTGGTGAAAATTCATTTACCCAATTAGAAAAAGTTACAGAACAAACAAAAGCAATGATGGAAAGTTGGATGGTTAACGAAACACCTGTTAGAAATACATCTAATGATTTTAATCCTGGTGTACCTGTAATGCCGGGTGGTATACACGACCACAGGATGAATAGACAAGCCACAAGACAAGACTACCAAAATAATTCTTGGTTATTTGGTAGATTTTAATTGTTTAGTTTAATTTTAATAAACTTACTATTTATGTAAAAAAGAGGTATGGCAGAAAATTATACAATATGGCAACGACTTACCAAAGTGTTTGGTCCTGACTCAACGTTAGACCAACAAGCACCTGTATTTAAGTTTGATAAGAAGGAGTTGTTAAAAACACCTAATAAGCAGGAATATGAAAGGGAAAAGTTACAAGCACAACAAACCCTTTATTTAGGTCAACAATGGCAAAAAATTGAAAACAATTTATACTCACAAGCGGTTTATTATGAACCAACTCGTTTAGCCTCTTTTTACGATTATGAGAGTATGGAATATACTCCTGAAATATCTGCAGCACTTGATATATATGCCGAAGAATCAACAACAACTAATGAAGATGGATACATATTACAAATTTATTCTGAAAGTAAACGAATTAAGTCAGTATTGGCTGACTTATTTAACAACAGACTCGATATTAGTACTAATCTTCCTATGTGGACAAGAAATACTTGTAAATATGGGGACAATTTTGTCTACCTCAAATTAGACCCTGAAAAAGGGGTAATGGGTGCACAACAATTACCTAATATCGAAATTACTCGTCAAGAGAGAGGTATGAAAATCAAACCTGAAAGAAACTCTACTGAAACGGATAATGATTCTTTAAAGTTTTTATGGCAAAATAAAGACATAACTTTTAATACATGGGAAGTTGCACACTTTAGATTGTTAGGTGATGACCGTAAACTTCCTTATGGTACATCTATGTTAGAGAAAGGTAGAAGAATTTGGAAACAACTTATTTTATCTGAAGATGCAATGTTAATCTATAGAACATCAAGAGCACCTGAAAGAAGGGTGTTTAAAGTATTTGTTGGTAATATGGATGATAAAGATGTTGAACCATATGTACAAAGAGTTGCCAATAAGTTTAAACGTGACCAAATTGCAGACCCGCAAAATGGTAATGTAGACTTAAGATATAATCAAATGGCAGTGGACCAAGATTATTTTATCCCTGTTCGTGACCCTAACGCACCTAATCCAATCGATACTCTACCAGGAGCTCAGAACCTTTCTGAAATCGCTGACATTGAGTATATTCAAAAGAAATTATTGACCGCACTTAGAGTACCTAAAGCATTTTTAGGTTTTGAGGAGGTTGTTGGTGATGGTAAAAACTTGGCGTTACAGGATATACGTTTTGCTCGTACAATCAATAGAATTCAAAAATCTATGATTCAAGAATTAAACAAAATAGCAATCATCCACTTATACCTTTTGGGTTTTGAAGATGAACTAAATAATTTCACATTAGGTCTTACTAACCCATCAACACAGGCCGACCTTCTTAAGGTTGAACAATGGCAAAGTAAAATTCAATTATACAGAGATGCCGTTTCGGACCCTGGTAATGGAATTCAACCTGTTTCATCATCGTGGGCTAAGAAACATATTCTTGGATTTTCTGATGAAGAAATTAAATTGGATATTCAACAACAACGTATTGAAAAAGCGGTGGCATCTGAACTTGAAAAAACACCTGAGGTTATTTCTAAGACAGGTATCTTTGCAAATATTGATAAGTTATATGGTAACAAACCTGGTGAAGGTGGTGCACCTGAAGGAGAAACTACTGAACCTGCAGACACAGGATTCGGAGGTGGTGGTACTGATTTCGGAGGCGGAGGAGGTACTGACTTCGGAAGTGATTTAGGTGGTGATTTAGGTGGAGGAGAGGCTCCTGAGCCAGGTGGTGAAGCACCTGAACCCGCATCTACTGAAGCGGAAGTAACTCCTGAAAGTGTCAAAGATAAAGACTTAAATTTAATCTTAGAAGACGATATGATTAAAGGGGTATCAAATTTAGATTTATCAAAAGGACGTAAATCTTTGGGTGAAATTGAAGACAAACTTAAAACATTACTAGATGAGTAATATTTATAATAAAAAACATTATGAATAAGTTTGGTCACATAAAATCTAAAATAGAATCTTTAATGGTTGAATCATATGGAAAATCATCTTTTAAGAACCATATGAAGTCATTTAAAAAGAACGTTATCGAAAACAAAAAAATTGCCGAGGCATATTTTATATATGATGAACTATCAAAAAACAAAGGTTTATCAAAAGATATAGTTGACGACTATGTCAATGAAAGTATTGAAACTATAAAAAACATTATCAGTTCAGAGTCTAAAAAGATTAAAGAGATTGATATGTGGGTTTCAGAAAATGTAAAAAAAGAAGTAAGTAATTCCTATTCAGATATTGACTTAATTGTTTATAACAATACTGTTAAAAACTTAGAAAAGGTTTTAGAAAGTAAAAATAGAATTAAAACATTAATTTCAAAAAACCCTACTGAAAAAGTAGTTACTGAATCGGTTAATATTCCATTAAGTTCTATGTTAAAAATTGCCACTAATACTTTTAATAAGGAGTATGGTAATATATCGGAACAAGAAAAACAAGAATTAAAAAATCTATTATCTTTAAATAAGACTCAACTATCAGAAGAAATAAATAAATCTAAATCTATAGTTTTAGAAAAGTTACAGACCAAACTTAATGAATCTACAGATAACGAGTTAACACAGAAGGTTGAGATGACTATTGAAAGAATTAACGAGTCTGAAATTAGTTTAGTATCTTTATATAAATTAAGACAGTTAGAACAAGGATTATAATATTTCAAATATCAGATACTAAAAAAGGGTTCAGAATTCTGAACCCTTTATTTTTTGTATATACTTAGCTTTCTCTTTTTGTTTTCTTTTCTTTTCAGATTTTTTAACGTATTCTTGACGTTCTCTAACATCATCAAGTTGTTTGGTTTTATAAACTTTAAACTTATAACGTTTTAACGCTTTTTCTATATTTTCGTTTTTTCCTACTTTAATTATTATCATAACTGTCTTTAATACTAATAAATATATAAATAAAATCAATATTTTGACAAAGACAGGTTTTATAACTATATTTTATTAAAAATAAACTATGGATATGGTAAGAATTATATGAAAAAAGGGAAAACGTCCCAATTAAAAGGACACAATAATGCGAAATGTAGTTATGGGACAGTAGATGCAAAAAATTTAAAATCAATTTACATAATAATACAAAGTTGGGTTGAACCAACAAAAGAAGTGGGTAATTGGAGGAGTGTTACAGGTATGTTAGAGCGGGATATTAAACATCATTTACTTGAATGTGTTGACCCAATAATCTTTGAAAAACATAATATTGTTGATTTAGATTTAAGAAGTAGTGGTATTCAGGTAGGTAAGAGAAGTTTCATGAATTTAGAAATAACATTATTTTTAAAGGAACATATGGATTTTAAATCTATTATTTTACGAGACCGTATTAAGTCAGTTGTAAATACTGTATATAATTTTCCACTTAGTAAGTCTAAATACTTTACATTACACAAAACAAAAAAAGAAAAGGTTTAATATATTTATATTAAAACGAAAACTTGAAGATTTTAATCACAGAAAAACAATTAAGGAGGTTATCTGAGGCGAATACGCTCTTAGATAACCTCAATAATAAAATAGACCCATCTAAATTTTCATATGAATATGGGTGGAAGGATTCTATCATTATACCACACCAAGTTATTATGGAGGGTAGTATTGAAGAACAAGATATTACAGTAAATGTTACTATTGGTAAAGTTACATATGAAGGACAAGATGTAACTAATTTTGCAAACAACTATGTTTTTTGGTCTGGTGAAGGTGATGATAGTGAATTAGCCTATAAATATAAAATGTTTATCGTTGATAAAATAAACCATTTATTAAGAATAACCCCAATCAAAATAAGTGAATGGGACGTTATATTGGGAATTTAACATATTTATAAAATAAAAAGACATGAAAATATTAGGTCCAAACGATACGGGTAAAGGTATATTAATAGAATGGGATGCCGGATTTATCAACCCAAATGATACAAGAAATGCTGAGGTTATTAAAGAATCTTATGGACAACTTGACCATTCAAAACCATTTGAATTTTATGCAGTTTTGCAAAAATACGATACACCAAATAGAAACGGAAGAGTTTACCCTGAAAAAATATTAAGAAGAGAAGCTGAAAAATACCAACACGCAATCAAAAAAGGTTTATCCATTTCTGAACTTAATCACCCTGAATCATCATTAATTGATTTGGACCGTGTGTCTCACCTTATCACTGATATGTGGTGGGAAGGCAATGTTTTAATGGGTAAAATAAAATTACTTACTTCTCCAGGATTTCACGAAAGAGGAGTTATTTCTTGCCCTGGTGACCAAGCGGCTAACTTAATGAGACAAGGTGTTACAATGGGTGTATCATCTCGTGGAGTTGGTTCGTTAGTTAAAAGAGGAGAGAAAAATGAAGTACAAGAAGATTTCGAATTAATTTGTTTCGATTTAGTTTCTTCCCCATCTACACCTGGTGCTTATCTTTTCTTAAACAAGGGTGACCGAATGAAGTATGATGAAAATATTGAAGAAGAAACTAAACATAGAAGTTCTTCAACACAATCATCAACAGGTTTGGACAAATCACTTGACTTAATGAAAAAACTTACCGATTATTTAGGGTATTAAAAACTTAAATTATGGAAGAGAAATATTTTGTTGCAAAAATCAGTTATGATTTACCTGATGAAAACTCAGGAAAGGTTAAAAAAATTAGAGAAGAAAAATTAGTTAAAGGTATAAATGTTACTGATGTTGAAGCTAAGGTAACTAAGAACTTTGAGGGCTTTCCGAATGATTGGAGAATTACTGCATGTGTTGAGAGTAAAATCGATGAAGTATTCGAATAACAAACAATTTTCAATAGAATAAAAATTAAAATCGGGTTAAACCCGATTTTTTTTTGTTTAAAGTTAATAAAATAGCACTTTTTTTAATATCAACATATTTATATGAAAAACTCTATAATAAACTTTTGCAATAAAAATTAAAAAATGGCAGAGAAAAAACAAAATCTAGTTGAAGAGGCGTTACTACAAATGAAGAATTTGGAGGAAGCCGTAACGGAGAATGCAAAAGGAATACTTGCTTCTACAATGAAGGAAGAAATCAGTGAATTAGTAAAAGAATCTCTATATGAGGTTGAAGACGAAATGTCTGTCGAAATTGAAGGTGATGAAGAACAAGAGTCAGAAATGGCTGAACAAGTAGAAATGGAACCTGAGATGGATGACGAAGACATGGAAGTGGAAGATGAAATGGACATGGAAGATGAGTCTGACGAAATGGATGACGAAGATGAAATGGATATGGATTCTGATGAAATGCTTATGATGGATTTACCAGGTGATGATTTAGAGGTAGACGATGAAGAAGAAATTCTTTTACCACTTGACCTTACAGGTGCTTCTGACGAAGAAATCCTTAAAGTTTTCAAAGCAATGGGTGAAGAAGACGGTATTGTGGTAACACAAGACGGTGATGAGATTCACTTATCTGACGAGGAAGCTGATGTTGAATATGAAATTCACATGGAAGGTGAGGAAGAAGAAGAAGTAATGGACGATGAAATGGGTGAAGGTATGGAATTCGAAGATGAAATCGTTTATGAAATCGAACTTGGAGAAGAAGACGAAGATGAAGAAGAACACTACCGTGGTGCTGAAAAAGACGATGCTGAACATATCAAAGATTTAGAAGATGATATGAAAGCTGACGCTGAGCACACCGAAGGTGAATATAAAGAATCTTCTGTTCGTTCACACGTAAATGGTCGTGCAACTAACAAGAAACCTCAAACTTTCCCTAAATCATTAATGAGAAATGAGGCTCTTGAAAAAGAAGTAGCTCAATTAAGAGAAAAGAATGAAGAGTACCGTAAGGCACTTAACATCTTTAAGGAGAAATTGAACGAAGTTGCTGTCTTCAATTCAAATCTAGCATATGCAACTCGACTGTTCACTGAGCATTCGACAACAAAACAAGAAAAAATAAACATTCTAAGACGTTTTGATTCGGCTGAAACTATTAAAGAATCAAAAGGTCTTTACAAGATTATCAAAGAAGATTTAGAATCTAAAGAAAATTCTTCAGTTGTAACTGAATCAGTTAAAGCTAAAGTACAAAAATCTCCATCTAAAGGTTCTGCGACTAATCTTATTGAAAGCAAAACTTATGAAAATCCTCAGTTCTTAAGAATGAAGGATTTGATGGGAAAATTGCAAAAATAAAAATTAAATTAAAATAATACTAAAATGGGAGCATTATTAGAATCAGGTCTTGTTGGTAACATCGGTCTTAAGCACTTGAAAGTTATCAAAGAAGACACAATCAACAAATGGGACAAATTAGGATTCTTAGAGGGTCTTAATGGTCACACTAAAGAGAACATGGCACAATTGTATGAAAACCAAGCGTCTCACTTAATCAACGAAGCATCTGCATCAGATAACTCAGGTTCATTTGAAACAGTTGTTTTCCCTATCATTAGAAGAGTTTTCTCTAAATTGTTAGCTAATGATATCGTATCAGTACAAGCTATGAACTTACCAATCGGTAAATTGTTCTACTTCGTACCTAAAATCCAAAACAGAGTAACTGTTGACGGATTAGAAAATCACTATCAACCACTTGGTGCACCTCTTAACACGTCAACTGACGCAGAAGCTGGTTACGGTTCAGGTAAAAACTTGTACGACCGTTTCTATGAAGGTGCAGAACCAAACGAAGACCCAGCAGGTTTATTCGATTATTCAAAAGGAGCATATTCTGCAATTACTGACGTTACATTGACTCCAGTAATTTGGGATGGTTCTTCATTGACTAGCACAGGAGCAATTGCATTCTACACAGGTTCGTCTACAACACCTGCAGGTGGTTTCAGACAAGTATTGGTTGAAATGTCAGGTTTCCAATCTGACGGTGCTGGTAAACTAATCGGACCTAACGGTAACGAAATGGATACTGAAGAGTTCTTATCTTCATTACAAGTATATGCTACAGGTGCACAAGCTACTAAGTATAACTTTAACGTTGTTACACAGAAGTACGGTAAAGGTATCGTAGAATACGGTTCTGAAGCATCTACAGCTTTCCCTGGTGGTAAGTATGATGATATTTGTACTGCTAACGGTAAGATTTATCTATCTATTGACGTATCTTCACCAGCTGATTTAGGTACAACTACATTAGACGGTTACACAGGTACTACATTCACTGTAGCACCTTCATACAAGGCAATGTACAGAATCTACAAAGATATGGAATTCGAAGATAGAATCGGTGAAGTA
>Ga0208161_1001076_pt1 | contig 14882 bp, 17 predicted proteins | sample CB_VirMetaG_3_FD_184538 | JGI IMG/M metagenome (GOLD analysis project Ga0208161, IMG submission 184538) | Freshwater to marine saline gradient viral communities from Chesapeake Bay - CB_1508_1S Viral MetaG (SPAdes) (version 4) | ecosystem: Environmental > Aquatic > Marine > Coastal | place: USA...
TAACCCAAACAAGAGCAGCCCTCTCATTTGGTAAAATCCAAGCCATTTTTGATAATGTGATGCAAGTTTCAGGTCAAGAACCTAACTATATCATAATGAACCCAACACAACGCGCTCGTTATGTTGCCCTTCTACAAGGTCAAATCGCAGGCGCAGGGCTAATGAGCGACGCTGGTAAAGCAAGCAAAGTAGCCGATGGTGGTTATGTTGGTCTTTCTTATGGTAATGTTCCTATTAAAGTAAGCAAAGACGCTCCAAGAGGCGGTTTAGAGTTCCTAAAACTCGACACTTGGAAACTATGCGAACTTGAAAAGGGTGATTTTGCTGACCTCGATGGTTCAGTAATCTCTCGCGTTCCTGGCTTCGACAGCTATGAAGGTTATTACCGCTTCTACTACAACACGATTTCTGTTCGTCCAAATGCGAACGGCATTCTTGTTGGTTGCTCGCTCTAATAAAATAGGGTAGGTAATAAAAGAGGGGCTGGTAGGGGAAACTCTACCAGCCTTTTCTTTTTTATGATACTATTTATGTTATGGCTATGGAGGACTTATTATGCTAATGTGGTTTATGTTTATTTCTTGGTTAATCTTTGAGTTATTCCTCATTAAGTTTCTTATTGTTTTAACAAATGAGAAAAAAGAACTCATAAAACATTTGAGAGATGTAAAAACAGAGATAAATTCTACTGCTGATTTGCTTTCTATTACTGAAACACCAAAGCAGGAAGAGGAAGAAGAGGAAGGTTGGTGGTAATGAGTGAAGCCAAAAGAGAAGCAGCATTAAACAAGCCTTTTAGAACACCAGATGGTCCAAAGAAATTTGCTGTTTATGTGAAAAACAAAGAAGGTAAAGTTGTTATTGTTCGTTTTGGCGACCCAGAAATGGAAATCAAGCGTGATGACCCTGAACGAAGAAAAGCATTTAGAGACAGACATAATTGTAAAGATGCTAATGACCCCACAACGCCCCGCTATTGGAGTTGTAGAATGTGGAGCGAAAAATCTGTGAGCGACATAACGAATGAGTAATAAAATAGGGGTAGTAATAACTGATGGAGGTGGAACTTTCCAGCAAGGAACTTGTTTCCCTGACGACTTTTACCTTACTCCTACTGCTGATGTTAGAGTAAATTGGGGTGGTAGTGGTAGAAGCGATTATGGAGCGTTTTTTGATAATACAAATCAACCAGTAGCCGTTGTTCTTACTCCACAAGTAATAACAATAAACTCCACTACACTAAATAATAATGTTTTCTTATCTGCTGGTAGTAGAATAAACTTTCCTACTGCTGGTGTATTTAACATTCAGTTCTCTCTACAAATAACTAATGACGATACACAAATACAAGATGCTATTGTTTGGTTTAGAAAGAATGGAACAGACATTCCTAACTCTGCTTCTATTATTTCAGTTCCAAACAAACACGGCGGAACAAAAGGACATTTAATTTTATCACTAAACTTAATAGAAAATTATGTTGCTAATGATTATGTAGAACTTTTCTGGGCTGGAACCTCTATTGACTTATCTTTGGAAACAATTCCAGTAGGACCATTTTACCCATTAGTTCCAAGCGTAATTATTACAGCAACGAAAGTTCTGTAAGATGTAAAATACAAATCAACAGGAGATTTATTAATGACTAACGAACAATTGAAATACATTACTGCTAATGAAATAGTAAGAATGACTGCTATGCCGAATAATGTGGCGAATGTTAAAAGCGTTTCAGCAGCCCCAATAAATTCATTTACTCTTTCTTTTACAGGAACGGCAACTGGAACAAGAACTATTGCTATTAAAGTAGAAGGAACAATTTTAACCCTTACTACTACTGCTGGCGCTACTGCTACTGCCGCAGCAACAGCCGCTTTAACTGCTTGGCAGGTAGTATTAAATACTGCTTTTGGCGTTGGAGCTTACACCATTAGCCGTAATCTTTCCACACTAACATTTACTAAAAATGATGGTTCATTAATTTTAGTAGAATGGTATTATTCAACAGATACAGCCCAAAAAATAGCAGTTGCTTCTGGTGTTTGGTTTGAAAATCAAATACTATTAAATGCTAAAACTGCTGGAACTGGTGAAGCAAAAAGATACAACGATGGTTATGCTGTTGTTTTTGATTTACCAAACTCTAATCGCTCTGTAAGAATGTTTGCTAATGTATTTTTAGCAAATGAAAGCGTAGCAGCCAAAGCTGCTCGTTGGAAAGTTATGTGGTATTACCCACAAATAGGGTGGAGAACAGACACCACAGCAGGCATAATGACTATTAACTCTACTGGCGCAGCAAATACGGAAATTACTTTTGGTTCTTCTGGGTTTGAAGCCATTGGAGCAACCAGAGTTGCTATTGCGTTAGTTGATAATAACGCAGCAGGCAACTTGACTGATTGCGGTTTATTCGCGTCAGCCATTATCGTAAATTAATTGGAGGTTTATTATGATGAAAGGAAAAAATGGTAAAGGTAAAGGCGGAAAAGGTTGTAAATAACTAATTACAGGAGGGGCAAATGGAATGGTTAGTATCACACAAAGAAAGTTTAGTTGGGGTTCTACTCGTCCTTTTGCCCCATCTTGTCGCATTATCACCTTCATTAGCAAAGGGCGAGGGTATTATTTCAGCAATACTCAACTTTGTTGCTGGTAATTATGGAGCAGCGGAGAACAAAAAAGATGATAAGAAAAAAGGGAAATAAATACCAAGTTTTAGATAGTGAAGGTAAAGAGGTTCTTGGAACACACGACACAAGAGAAAAGGCAGTAAAACAACTTGCCGCAATAGAAATTTCTAAACAACAAAGAGGTAAAAAATAATGAAACCTATGAAACCCAGTAAAGGAACACCAGCAACACCAGCAAAGCCAAGCAAACCTGCTACGCCTGCTAAACCAGCTAAATCACCATACAAAGGAAAATAAATAATGGCGGGAACTTTACAAGAAGCTCTTATGGCGAGACAACAAGCAGCAAAACAACTGATGCCAAAGACACCAGTAAATACCCGTCTTTATTCTAAACTACAATACAAAGCGAAAAAGAAATTCGCAGACCACCCTTCTACTGCTTCTCTAACTTGGTTAGACACTGAATACAAAAAAAGAGGTGGAACATACGAAGGGGAACAGCAATGAACCCTAAATACACCAAAGGTCTTGATGCTAAAACTGCCGCTCGTAGAGAAGCAGCTCAACAAATTAAAACCGAACAATACAAAAAAGGTGATAAGAGAGCATTTAATAAAGACCTTCCTGGTGATGAAAAACCTGCTAAAAAAGAAAGTAAATACAACGAAGGAAAAGGGGCAGGCAGTTTGGAAGACATAGCAGAAAAGTTTAATGCTCCTCTTTCAGCCCTTCGTAAAATCTACAATAAAGGTTTAGCCGCTTGGGCGAGTTCAGGTCATAGAGCAGGAGCCTCGCAACACGGATGGGCAAGAGCAAGAGTTATGTCCGTTCTAAAAGGTGGTAAAGCAAGACAAGTTGATAGTAAAGAATGGGCTGAAATAGAAGCTTACAGAAGGAGCAAAAACTAATGGTTATGAAATTTAATCCAGAGGAAACCTTACAAGAAGGTTCAGAACTTAAAGTAGCAAAAGCAAAACAAGAAGCAGCAAGACAATTAGCAGACCAAAAAGAATTGGAGCAAGGTGAAAGCCGTGAAGCCACCTCTGTTGGTTTAGGAACTATTCTTGGTGGTATTGCTGGTGGTGTTTTGGCTGGTGTTGGAACTCTTGGTATGGGTATTCCAGCAGGCGTAGCAGCAGGAGCCGCTATTGGTGGTGGGTTAGGAAAAGCAGCCGCAATCCCTATGAAAAAAGACATAAAGGGCGAAGAAGCGATGCAAGCAGGGCAACAAATAATCTCTGGCGCGGGTCAATTACAAGCAGGGCAAGAAGCCAAAATAAGAAAGGATGCTGCTGAATTAGATTTAGAACAAAAAAGAAAGGCTTTTGAAGGCGCTTACAAATTTAATAAATAAAGGAAATCTCTATGGCTGGATTTAATGTTAAAAAAGTCCTTGATAATGAACTTGGACTTGATGGTGGGGATGAAACATACCCAAAAGATTTTGCGAAGAGAATAGACGAAAGCAAAGTAGATAAATCAGCAACAGGGACTATGTTTGACCTTTGCCTTTACTACTTGGAGGGAAGACAATACCTCGTCTATGACCGCAATCTAACTCGCTTTACAATGGCGAAATCACAAAGAGGCAGAAACAGAGTTGTAATTAATCTTATTCTAAACCTTTGGCGTTCAGTTGTGGCTCGTTTAGCAACCTCATACCCAAATGTAGCAGTTATTCCAGCCTCTCCTAACTACGACGACATAATCAAAGCCCAAGCAAGCGAAGCAGCATTACATTATTACTGGTCGCAAGAGAACATAAAGCAAGTTTTACAAGATGCTATTGAGTGGCTTGTCTCTACTGGTAATTGTGGCTTACAAACTTATTATGACCCAGACAAAAAGAAAGTTTGTAGCAAAGCAGTAAGTCCTTATGACCTTTTCTTTGAGAAGGGAGCAACAAGTTTAGAAGAAAGCGACTGGGTTGTTGTTCGTTCTTTCGTAAAGAAAGCTACATTAATGGCTGCTTACCCAGAAAAGAAGAAACAAATACAAGACCTCGCTTCAAGTTCAGGTGATTACACAACAACAAAAGACGGAGAGACAGCCTCTTATTCAGTTCCTCCAAATAGAGTTGAGGTTTTTGAGGCTTATTGGAAAGATGGTCGTTATGCTGTTTTAACTAATGACTTTTATTTATTCAAGGGAGAATTTCCAGAAGGAGCCTTCCCAGTTCAACACCTTCGCTACACAGAAATTCCAAATCGTCTATGGGGCGTTGGTTTAATTCAACCTCTTATTGACTTACAGAACTCATACAATAAATTCCGTAATCAAATTTTAGACAATGTTGAGCTTATGTCTAATCCAAAGTGGTTAATTCCAAAAACCGCTGGTGTTTCAGCCCAAGCAATTACAAATACAGCAGGCGAAAAAGTTTATTACAATCCTGCTGGTGGTAAGCCAGAGCAAGTAGCAGGAGAACCTATTCCTGCTTATGTGTTAGATAACATTCAAAGAGTTCAAGCAGAAATGATGGATGTTTCAGGTATTCACTCTGTTTCAGTTGGTAAAAGAGCAGTAGGTATTGTCTCTGGTAAGGGCATAGAAGCCCTACAACAAGGCGATGCTTCACAACTACAACTAACTCAACAAAGCATAGAGTTCGCCGTAAAGAAAATGGCTGAATGTGTTTTGGTTATGATGAAGACCTACTACACCGAACCTGTATTTATGAGAATGTTAGACAATTCTGGTGGAGCAGTTTTCCGTGAAATTAAAGACGAAAACATAGTTGATTTCCCAGAGGTCTTTATTGAGGCAAACTCTCTATTCCGTAGTGAATTACCAGACAGAGATGCCAAAGTTCTTGAAATGCTACAACTTGGTCTAATTGACCCACCAACAGCCCTAAAAGAGCTTTCATTTAAGACAGGTGGTATGACTGCTATTATGGATAAGATGGCTTCTACAAGCGAAGCCAAGCAGTTAATAGAGGCAATCAAGCAAGGAGCGCAAGTAGAAATCTACAACAGCGACGACATAGATACATTTAGTAGAGTATTCAGCGAATACATTAAGGCTGATGAATACCAGACCTTACCTATGCCTACACAGGACTACATTAGCGATGTGTTTAACGCTATGATTTCATTTGGTAAGGCTCCTGACGCTCTACAAAATCTACAAAGAAACAAAGTATTCCCAGTTGTCCCACCTGAAACCAAGAGAGTTGATGAAGCATTAATGGGAACAAATTCTATGGCGGCTCAACTACAAACATTAGCAGGAACAGGACAACAACTAAATCAAGAAGCCCAAGAGCCAGCATACAAAGCATTAGCAAAGACCATTACCGAAGCTGGTGAAAGAGCAGGGGCAGACGGAATAAGCAATTATGGAAGAGCAGGAGTAAATCCTCGTATGGGTGGAGTTGGAGGGTAATAAATGACTATTCAGCAAATAGCAAGATTATTTAGACAATTTGTAGATGAACCAAATAAGACCTTCTTAACTGACGACGATGTTAAGCTTTACCTACAAATAGCTTACGACCAATTTAGAGAAATAGCTTTTCAAATAGACCCAAAGGTTTTTTCTGAAAATCTTGCGAACCTACCAATAACAACTCAAAATGTAATTGATTTAACACAAAGCCCAATAGTTCCAGGTGGAACGAATAGTATTTTAGGAAACCTTGCTTATTCTTCTGGTAGAGTAATGCTTCACATAACAGATGTGGTTCAAACACAACTATTAGGTGATTTAACTACTATTACTCAAATACTACGAGCGGCTGGTTCTTACAATGACCTTTTTGTTCCAGACCTATTGGCTGCTCCAAGTTATTTTTTACAAGGTAATCTGCTTTATTTAAGCGGTGTTTATTCTTCTGCTGGTAATTTAACTATTCTTGGTGTTAAGCAACAAGACCCCGCATTATGGTCTAATCTTTCAGCAACAACACCACCAGACACAACAACAATAAACTACCACGACCTTATTGCTTTGATTGCTTACAGAAATTATGCTGTTAGAGATGGCGCATTACAACAAGCAACAGAAGCTCAATTGGCTCAAAGAACAAATGAGTTCAAAGAGTTTATTCAGTTTGGTCGCCAAATGCGAGCAAATAATAGAGTTCTGGTGGAAGACCACGATGTTTATTACTATTAAGAGGACGAATAAATGGCGAACACAGAACAAGCAGACATTATGCCCGTTGGCGTTGTTTATCAAGAACCAGAAAGAGGTTCTTATGTTAAAAACTGCTACTCTCTACCACCTGATACTTGGAAAGTAAGAGAAGGTTTTGGTCGTGTTTATTCACACAATACCTCCTACAACCTTATTAGTAAAAATGTTTCACAGAATAACGAGTTTATTGGCTATTACAAACAACTTGGTTCTTGTTCTTTCACAACCTCGTATGGTAATAGACAAATACTTTCTTTATTCATAGCCCAAATTTCAGTTCTAAACAGAGATGGAAGCGACGGAAGAACTGATGTTGGAGAAGGAAACATTTTCACTCCACAAGATTTCGTTATTATTCCAGAACAAACATACCAGTATGTAGTTTCTATTTATGACATAGACACCAATAGACATTACGAACAAGTAATAGGTGGAAAGACAAGTGAAATAGATGATTTTATTCCTATGGAACAGCAATTCGGTTTCTATGATAGGGATTTAACACAACAAACTCATACAAAAGTATTTCCAATAAACCCAGAAATAAATGACCCCTTTTATTGGGCTGAACTAAACTCTCCTACACTTGGAGATGTTGTTTATTTTGGAACAACTCAATTAGGTCTTTATGCTTACCGCCCAATTATTTTTGATGCTCCACCAGACACACAAGTAGAAACTACTTTTGCTGGCGCTCATTCATACACTCTTGGTGGTATGAGTGGTAGAAATGGTTGGAGTGAAACAGGCTTTATTGAAAAATGTTCTGCTGGTGAAGGCTTGCTTGCTAATGGTTTTGTTTATCTAAACCAAAGTGAGTTTCCAGTTCCAACAGACATTACAGCAATTAATAATCGCCTTGCTATGGCTTATGGTCGTAGTATTTATTTCAGCGACACTTTTAATGGTTCAGCAATCATAGCAGACAACATTTTAAGTGTTCCAACAGACAACATTATTACAGCAGTAAGCGAAATAAATGGTGTTTTATTAATCTTTACCTCTACTGAAACATTTATGTATCAACCTTCCGTTGGTAGTGAAATACAAACCAGCGGTAGAACAATAAAACTAAACTCTAACTTTGGTTGTCTCAATAGTCAGGCAAAAATAAAGGTAGAAAATCTACTCTATTTCTGCGACGACACAGGTATTTATGTTTCAACTGGAACAGAACTCAAAGATATAGCAGACCCTATTAGACCACTATTCCGTAGGTTTATTGAAGAGCCAACAACTTACTACAACAGAACAAACCAAGACGGATTTTCACAATTAAACTACGAACAACCAAGAATTTCCTACAATTGGAAAAGCTTAAAGGGTCTTCATTTTGCGAAGAACCCGCTTAATGGGTTGGTATTTGTTGTTGTTCCAGAACAGAAGATGGCTTGGGTAATAGACCAACAAAAGATGTTTAGTATTTGGTCTTGGGAAACTACTATGACTATGATAGAAGACCCAGAAACAGACGAATACAACTTTCGTAAATACTCTCGTTTAGAAACTGATTTTCGTTTAATAGACAATGGCGACGACCTATTTATTATTAATTTAGAACAACAACTATTACTAACTGGTGGATTTCCTCTAAATAATGAGGTTGTAGCGGCTCAATACGCTAATAGAACAAATAACATTTATCGTTGGAAAGTTGCGGGTGGAACTGATTTTTCTGTTTCATACCACGAAGATAAAAAGGTTTATCAAAACTCTTCTGTTATTTTAGCAAATCCAAGCTTTCCTGCTTCTGGAACTGGCTATCAGTTAGTAATAGGTAAGCCTTCTCCTGTTTATGATGGTGTAATTTCAGACAGCGGTATTGGTTATGGTAATAACAATGCTGAACTTGCTAATACACCTTATTATGTTGTTCCAGTTGGAGTTTCAGCGCAAGGCGGTTTTGCTGGAACAGCAATAGACGACTTTAAGGTTTCATTAAATTTTAATGGTTTTTATTGGGAAATAATGAACATCGTAAAAGGTTTTGAAAACCAGTATTGCGATGTTATTTGGCATCCTAACCGCTTACCTTCTGCGGACAATTTTGGCTACACTATTCCTGTTGCTGCTTCCGCAACCATTAGAGTTGTTGGTGGTGGAACATTAGAAATAAAGTATGACGGAACAAATACTCCTACTTACTTTGGAAATTACTTAAATGTTTTAGGTCAAGTTCAGCCTTTATTCTGGCTAATAATGAAGCCATTAGCCATAAGTAATAATACCTCTATGGGTGTTGGTTGGTCGTTAAATTCAGTTGAGTTTAATGGGACAGCAAATAACGCTGCTGTTATTGTTGAAGAGTTTGGTTATGCTGAAAGAGATTATGCTTTACAAGTAGAAGGTGAAGCAGTTAATAAAAATGGTTCTTATCCTATTGAGTGGATGCTACAAAGCCAACCACAACAAGGAGAGAAAGGAGAAATTCTAAAAGTAAGAGGCGGTTTCTTAAAAGTTTTCAGTAATGGACCTTTCCCCAACATAGCAAATGATGGAACAGGCGTAAATGAATGGGTAAGTGATAGAGGCTTAATAAATGTTATGGTTTCTACTGACTTTAATAATTATCAAGGTCAGGTAATAGATTGGACTATGACACCTCCCTCAATAAACGACGGACTTGTAGATGGTCAAAATGGTTTAGTAAATGTTTTAGATGTTTCACAAGGCGAATTTACAAATGTCGTAAATCAGAATGAACCAAAAGTTTTTGGTAATACATCAGCGACTTATGCTAATTTAAGTTATGCTCCACCACAAACATTAGGCGGAACTATTCTAATAGATGGTGAGGACTACTACCCAACCAGTTTCTCAACTGGAACAAAGGGAACCAGTTTCTACATTACTCTTTATGGTTATTGCCAAAGCATAGCAACTAAACTACTAATCAATAAATTAATGTCTGCGTTCAGGCTCACAAGCGACAGCCGTAGAAGGTGGAAACACGATAGAGGAGCGCAATAATGCCTGTTATTAGATTTGGAGGAAATGCGGGACAATCAATAAATAAAACCTCTCAACAGGTTTCCGCTGCTGCTACTAATCAAGACAAGGGAGTTGGAATAGACAATGAACTACAATTGGACCAAAAAGTAAGGGACTTACAACAAATAAGTCAAAACATAGTTATTGATGTTTCTAAAACAAAACAGAATGATAAAAACTTATTACTGACGAACACAACATTTAAGTATGAAAATGTTTCTTCCAGCGGAAACTCAATTTCAGTTTTACAAGGAACAAACTATTCAGTTGTAGCGCCAACAGGAGATACAATAAGAGTAGAAGGTTTTGGTAAAGTTTCTATTTTTGAGAACATAGATTTCTATTCAGTAGGTTCTTCTTCTCCTTTACTAACTATTTATTCTAATAGTAGAGTGTTGTTTAAGAATTGTGTATTTAGAAAAGACAATAACATACAGAACGCTAATGATTGTTATGTTTTAATTCAATCTGGTTGTAGAGTTTCTTTCGTTGGTTGTTGGTTTTGTGGAACACAAACAAACGGAAATGTTATTAATAATACTCTTGGTGTTGCTAATGATGTTTCTGTAAATGGCGGATTTAATACAACAGCAATAAACCATAGCAACATAACTATTTTTGGAGAGCAAACCTAATGGCTTCACAACCACCCAATAGAAAAATAACACAAGAACAATTTGTAGATGGCTCTACAATTGACGGAACAAGAATAGACAAAGCTTTTGAGGACACCTATGGAAAGTTAAATAACATTCCAAGAGAAAATCTAAAACAAATGTTCGCTCCAAGAATGTTTTATTCAGGTTGGCAATCAGGACATTTTTCAGCAACAGAAGACACAATAGACCAGTGTTTTCCTCTAAATGCTTTCTTTCCTCTCTACAATTCTTTTACCAGAGATGTTCAAGGTAATACTGGAATTAAAACAGATGTTAATAATGAATGGAGATGGAAAGGAACTCAAATGTTAGATGGCAACGGACAAAATGCTGCTATGCCTGCTGGTTCCAATCTTATTCCTAACTACAACGGAAGCGATGTTGTTGGTAGAACTTGGAGTGTTTATTTAGAAAAACCTTCCATTATTACTGACATAGCGATTATTTGGGAAAGAGACATTTACACAGGTCTTTACAGAGAACCAGACGAAGCAAGAGAATTACCTTACACAGAACCAGAAATAGCAAATGCTAATCTAAAATGGTGGGGTCAAGTTTATCTTGATAGTGTTTTTAACGCTGACGATAAAAGAAAAGGTTCTGTTCTTTGGCGAAGAGTAGAGAAAGGTGTTCCACTCGTTTCAGGTATTTTGTCGGTTCCACAAATGGACGCAAGAGCAAAAGGTATGGTTCCACGCGACCCTTCAACACCTCTAAACTGGACTTTGGATAGAAGCAATAGAATTCCAAATCAGGACTTTCTACCAAACCTTTACCAAAATGCTACAATTCCTATTGACGCAGGAGTAAGTAATCATCCTGTTTATGAAAGTTGGTGGGATAAAAACTTAAACATTCCAGTTCCACAACAAAGTAGAATACACTTTGGTTTTGGTTGCGCCATAAATGTAGAAGAAAACGAAGAAAACCCATTAACGGGTTATGGTGAATTTTCACCTTACAAATTTGATGATAAATTTCATTTAGGATACCGCTACAACATAGCAGTAGGTTTTTTAGAACTTGTGGAGAAATAATAAATGCCTAAACTAACTAAAACTAATTTTGCGAGAGGAGCAAAACTTACAACTCAACACATAGAAAGAAACCTTGACCCTATTAGCGAAGCTTTTAGTGATACTTTTTTAGACACAAAGAATTTGGAAGCAACCAAAGTTCCTTTTTATGCGAACTTTACTTTTGCTGGATTTAATAGAACTGCTCTTGGTTATGATGAAGCAGACCAAAAAACAAATGGAATGAGTAGCAATCTTGTTATTCCTATTCCTCTTATTCCAACACAAGACAACTTTTCTAATCAAGGTAATTTGTCTGCTGAAACTCCTATTTATGTTTTAGACAGCGTTTCTATTTCTATGGATTTAAGAGCAGAAGGCGCTGCTATGGACTACAATTTTGGCGCTCCTCCTTACCCAACTCCACTAACTAAACAATGGAAAATTAATTACGAAAAAGCCCAAGAACAAAACATAGAAATAGCGTTATTACAAAAGGACTACACTTATTTTGCGGAACAAAATGATTACCCAACAAATACTATTTTCACAACATTAGTTCCAGCAACAATAGCGTTTGCTGGTAGTGAAGCAAGAGTAGAAAACCCTTACTATGTTTTTGGTATTAATAAACAAATAAATCCATACAAGAGTTATTACCTTTCTTTTGCTGTTCCAGAACAATACGAAACCCAGTTCTTTATTAGCAACTTGGTTATTTCATTTAAGTTCTACACAATTTTAGACAGCAATTATGAAACAACAGGAAACACAACAAATAAATCACAAACAAACGCAACAGACCAAATAAACAATTACAACTTAAATCTACTTTCACCACCAGTTTATTCTGTTATTTCTGCTGATAATTCTACTGGATTACAAACAAATCTACAAAAAATAGATTTAGCAGTAGAAGAGAAACTAACAACTGGTTATGGAGACAAGTATGGAACTCTTGGCTCTTATGAAGAAGACGGAGATTTTGAGAAACAAGCAATAAATACTCCTGCTGTTTATGACATTATTGTTGTTCCTATGTGGCAGGGGACTTATGGTATTTCAGGTATGATGACTACAAGAGGCGGAGGTCCGATTAGTGATGTTTTACAGGGTGGAATAAGTCCAAATTATTACGAGCAGACAGACCAAAAGTTTTACACGGGTCCAATTCAAGACATTAGAACTATTCCTTTGTTTTACCCATTTACCATTCACCACATTTTAGCTTTCCATAACGAGCAAGCAAGAACAGGAACAGGCTACAAAAACTTTGGCTATGGAACTGGAAGCGGTATTATTTCAGCAGCCGTAGGCGTAGGACTTGGAACTTGTTTTCAGGCAGACATTTACACATACGAACAAATAGGCTTATTACAATACGGAAGAAATTTCAATAATGTAGTTGATGAAATAAGATTGAGAGACAATGTTTTTAATAGGTTGGGAGAATTTGGTAATTTTATTCCACAAAAAGCAGGAACCTTGATGCAAGTTCCACTTACAAACAATAGTCCTAATGGTGTTGGTTTTTACCCACAAGGTTTTCCTTTCTATTGTGGCGGTGGAACAAAAAGAATGGATACCCGTTCAGGAACAATAGACAATCAAGGAACAGAAAACTTTATTGAGATTAGATGGGAATTTAACCTTAATGGTGGTAAATGGTGGGATGACCCATTAGCAGTTCCACCAGAAGACCCACAAGTAATCGCAGGAATGGGCGGGCATTTTGTCTATTTGATTGGTAAGAAACTACTTACTACAAACAGAAACAACATCCAAGAATAAGATGTAAATAAAGAACAGGAGAAACGGAAATGGCTGAACCAGTTATGACTGAAATGGAAAAGAAAAAAGCGAAAGTTGCTGCTATTAAAGACACTATGGCTGGTATTACAAAAGCCAAGACAGCAGAAGCAGAACAACTTGGAGGCGTAGGGGCTAAAATTGGAGCAGCCTACGAACAACAAGGCAAAGCCACAAAACAAGCAATAGGTTCTACACTTGCTACTCAACTCTCCCAACAAGAAGGTATGGGAGGAAGCTACAATAAAGCAGCCGCAAGACAACAAGCCGCCACAGCAGGCTTACAAACAGGAATGGCTTTGGGTGGTATTGGTGTAAGTTCAGCCAAAGATGTTGGCGCAGCAGAAACAGCAGCAACACAAGCCAAGACAGAAGCCGCCGCTCAAATTTACGAACAACTAACAGGCGAACAGAAATTAGAGAAAGAAATGGAAGAAGGTATGGCTGCTGAAACAACCAACTTTGATAAGGCAATCGACAACGCAATCACAACAACGAAGGGTGGTGGCGACGACAACGAAGAATTAGCAGTTCAGAACTTAATAGACCTCTACAATCAAAACAAGAAATACTTTGATGAAAACCCAGTAATGAAAAAGAAAATACTTGATAAAGTTGCTGGTATTTCCAAAGAAGCGTTTGATAGTGATTTTGGTGGTGGGTATGGTTTGGAAGACAGCAACCCATCCTTCTACAAGTTCCTCGTTGATAATGGGTATTCTGAAAGCGATTGGAACAACGCTACTGAAATTGACTACTAAAAAAAAGGAAATAACAAATGGCGAGAATAAAATTCTTACAAGAAGATTTTGCTGGATTTAGACCAGATAGGGTAGTCAAAGAATACCAATTGCGTCCAGACCAAATAACAACCCCAGCAGAAGCAATCCAAACTATTCGTCAAGGAGTTCAACTTGGGAAAGAGGTTGCTGATGCTGGTGTTGGTTTTGCTGATTTTTTAACAAAAGCAGGCGCTATTGGTAAGCAACCAACCAAAGAAAGTTTGATGAATGAAGCCGCTAAAAGAAGAGCGGAAATGGCAACTGGCGTAGCAGCAAAAGAAAGACAAAAAATAGTTGGGGAACAACAAGCAGTCGCAGCAGAACAAGCAAAATTAGAACAGGCTGGCGGTCCCGATTATTCAAGAAGCGCTATGGGTCTTGTAGGTGTAGCCGATAAAACAAGACAAGATTTAGTAGCAAAGATTATTCCTGAATTCCAATCTGGTAAAGTTTCAGCAGAAGATTTACAAAAGCAACTTGACTTTGCTTTGTCTGCTAATGCTATTTCAGCAGAAGAAAAGAAGGCTATTGAAGACCAAATTGCGAGTGGTAGATTGGGCTTACAAAAAGCAAGAGAGGCAGAAGCCGCAGCGAAGGCTGGTGTTTCTCAAACAGCCGCAGCAAGAGAACAAGTTATTAAACAACAACAAGCAGCGGTCGCTCAACAAACACAGGCAGAAGCAAAAGCAAAAGAAGAAGCCGCAAAGTATTCTCAAATTAATACAAGACCAGAAGAGGTAAGAGCATTAGCCCAGAGCGAGGGAGAAACACTTGCGTTAGATAAACAACTATTAGAAGAACTAAAAGCAAAACCAGTAGATAGTGGTTATTCTTTAACAAAGAAAGCAA
>Ga0208161_1001077_pt1 | contig 14879 bp, 6 predicted proteins | sample CB_VirMetaG_3_FD_184538 | JGI IMG/M metagenome (GOLD analysis project Ga0208161, IMG submission 184538) | Freshwater to marine saline gradient viral communities from Chesapeake Bay - CB_1508_1S Viral MetaG (SPAdes) (version 4) | ecosystem: Environmental > Aquatic > Marine > Coastal | place: USA...
AAGAGAAGTGGTTGTTAATGGTTTAACAAAAACATTTAAAAAAGTTATTAATAATAATGATGTTAGACCTTTTTATGAATTCTTTTTACCTGAAAAGAATGTAATTAGTATAACTTCATTAATTCAAAAAGATGGTACTAATTACCAATCTCCACCAACATATGATGAATTTATTTCATCACCAAATAAATGGTATGAGGTAGATGCTTTGGCTGAATCTAGAATTTTCGTTGAGGACCCAACAAAACCATCAGACCAACCAGGTATTAAAGTTGGTACGTATATTGAGACAAACAATCGTTTTATTTCTGAATATACACCTGAAGGTTATTGTAAAGTGACTTTTGGTGGTGGTACAACAACTCCTGATGAACAGTTGGACCAATTCGCGAGAACAGGTATTCCATTAAGAATACAAAATTATCAAAATAATATTGGATTAGGATTAACTGTTAAGCCTAACACAACGTTATTTGTACAATATAGAATTGGAGGAGGTAAAGCCTCTAATGTTGGTGTTAATGTGATTACTCAATTTGGTACTACAAGATTTGATGTTAATGGACCATCTAGTACTATTAGTCAAAATGTGATTGAAAGTTTAAGATGTACTAATGTAACTGCGGCAATTGGTGGTGGTGATTTACCAACAACTGAAGAAGTTCGTAATATGGTATCATTTAACTTTGCGGCACAAAAAAGAGCGGTTACAGTAAATGACTACAATTCATTAGTTAGAACAATGCCAAGTAGATTTGGTGCACCTGCAAAGGCTTCAATAACAGAAGAAGATAATAAAATTAAAATTGAAATTTTATCTTACGACACTCAAGGTAAATTGACCGAATTGGTCTCTAATACATTAAAACAAAATATTGCGAATTACCTTTCACATTATCGTATGATTAATGATTACATTGCAATTACAAACGCTAAAGTTATTGATTTGGAATTTGAATTTTCAGTTGTCATGAATTCTACTGAAAATCAAGGTCAAGTTATAACTAAAATTGTTAATAGTATTGATAATTATTTTTCACCACAAACACAACAATTAGGAACTAATGTGAACGTATCCGATATTAGAAGAATAGTACAAGACATACCTGGTGTTAATACATTATCAAGTTTAAAAGTCTTTAATAAAGTGGGTGGTAGGTACTCTAATTCACAAACATCTCAGGGTTATATTGATACTGAAACTAAAGAAATAGGGTTAATTGACGATACTATTTTTGCGGAACCCAACCAAGTTTATCAGATAAGATTTCCCGAAAGCGATATTAAGGTTAGAGTGAAGACTCTTAAAAACGTAGATTTCTCTTAAGTCTATCCATATACTTTTATAAAATTGAATTTAAAATTAAGATGAATAACTATTTATCTTAAAAACTAATTATGCCAAAATCGATAAGAATTAGGACAGAACCTGGAGTTGACAAAGACATCAACATTAAAATAGACCAGGATTTTGATTTCCTTGAAATATTATCTCTTAAATTAAGACAAGAAGATTTATACACACAATTCTGTGCTGATTATGGTGTTGTTGTTGGTAGAGTCATCGCTAATGGTGGTTTAGGTATTCCTAATGCTCACATTTCTATTTTTATCCCAATTGATGAGGTTGATGAAAATAACCCAATAATTTCCACATTATATCCTTATAAAACACCTGAAGGTAAAAATGAAGATGGTTACCGATATAATCTATTGCCTTATGAAGATGAATATTATGGTCATACCGCAACAGGTACTTTCCCAACTGTTGATGATGTATTAACAAGAAAAGAAGTATTACAGGTATACGAAAAATATTACAAATATAGTGTTAGGTCTAACGAGTCTGGAGACTTTATGATTGTTGGTGTTCCATTAGGTGCCCAAAAAATTGTATTGGATTTAGATTTATCTAATATGGGCGAATTTTCTTTAAGACCTTCAGATTTGTTAAGAATGGGTATGGGTGTACCTTCACAATTTGACGGTCAGTTATTCAAATCATCTGAAAACATAGACTCACTTCCTCAAATTCTACACGACATTAAAGATATTGATGTATCTTCTTTTTGGGGTCAGGATGATGTTTGTGATGTTGGAATTACAAGAGTTGATTTTGATTTAAGAGAAAGAGGTATTGAAATATTACCACACGCAACCTTTATGGGTTCAATATTCTCATCAACTGAAGATGATTTTATTAAAGCAAGTTGTAGACCTAAAAAAGACACGGGTAATCTTTGTGATACGGTTGCGGGGCCTGGTACCGTCTTAGCCATCAGACAAACGATTTATGAAGATGACAACGGTGACCCTGTTTTAGAACAATATAATTTAGAGGAAGGTGGTAATGTAATTGATGAGAATGGGGTATGGTTAATAGACTTACCAATGAATATGGAATACATAACCACTAATGAATTTGGTGAGAGGGTGGTTTCATATGACCCATCAATTGGTGTTCCAACAAAATCAAAATATAGATTTAAGATAAAATGGCAAAATGAAGCAGGATTGCAGACTCCTATTATGAGAGCCAATTACTTAATTCCCAATATTAGAGAACATTGGGGGAATACGGACCCTTCAGGTAGTAATGTCCCAGCCGTTACTGATGCATTTAATAAATCATACGCCTTTTCTTTAGATTGGAATGATTATGCAGATAAAACCGCAGCCATTAAATGTGAAGATACTTTTTACTTATTCACTTATAATAAGGTTTATACTGTTGCGTCACACATTGACCGATTTAAGTGGGGGTATAACAGGGCATCTCACTACGGTATAAAAGAAATTACTGATAGAGCCTGTATGAGTGAAAACAACAGGTTCCCTACCAATGACGGACAAAGAAATTTTGATTTTCTTTATTTCTTATTCAATTTATTTTTAACCATTGTAACGCCAATTTTAATAGTAATATTACCATTGGTCCATGTTTTAGCGTTAATATATCCAATAATTAGAATTATTGTTAATTTTATTATTGCACTTGTAAACGGTATTATTTATACATTATGTCGTATTGTGGCAGTTTTATCATCTAAGTTAAAGAAAAGTGACTGTAAAAAATCTACAATCACCCCATTACCAAAAGAAAACCCTTTCAAGAACATTACCTTACCGATGATAACCTACCCTGATTGTGAAGCATGTCCTTGTGAAAGTACAGGTATTCCTGAGGGTGAAAGTGATACCGCAACGGATATGGAAAATGAAGCTTCACAACAACCTAACACGTCAATTCTTGCGGATGTGAATCAGTTTGATGCATATGATGAAATGGTTTGTTCTGGTAATAATGAAGGGGATTGTGGTGAAGAATGTATGGGTAATACTGAAACAAGAGAGGCTTGGTTTAAATCATATTCTAGAATATTATTTTCGGGTTATGAAGGTGAAAGTGCATCGGATGATGGTTTTGGGGGAGGTTCTGAAGAACCAAGACCTGAATGGATTAAATCTCCATTTTCTTTAGAAACCACAGGTTCTAAACTTAGAACACCTGTTGACGTATCTTTACCTCAAGCATTAAACCTAATGAATCAAAGAGACCGTTATTTTAACGGAGCTCCAAATAGAATACAAACAACGATTGTAAATGACCAATTTGGTTCCGTCACTTCACCTTCATCCGCATGGAATCAATTTGAAGATATGCCACTTATTGTTATTATGGACTCAAATGTTGATTTACAGGATGGTCAATTATTGTCGTTTACTGACCCTGAAATTATACCTGATGTTAATTTAACAAGCATTACAGGTTTTACTGATGTTAATGGTGACCCGTATACCGCCAACCAATTTGGTAATACGGCAATTACTGGTGATGTCTTAAACAATCAAACTAACTATGTAAATAAACAAATTTCTTATATAAAACCAGACGGTTCGGTACAAAACGTTACATTACAATTACATAGTCCTAATAGTGGTGGTACATCTTATAATTTTAGAATGGGAATGGAATACTTCCAGGTTATAACGGGTGTTGATGTCGGCACTGTTAGGTCTTTAATCACTAGTACCACCCATAAGAATAATTCAATATTATGGCAATATTTTTTAAACAAAAATTGTAGATTTTTCTGTAGAGAAGGGGTTAATGGTACTTTCTTTAGTAGAAATCCTATGAATTATTTTACTGATGGAAATAATTTAAAAGTTTATTTCTTAACTAGAGGTGTTGACCCATATACACCTAAACAAAAGATTAGATACGATTTATCAAAATTATTTGGTAGAACATCATATGGTACTACTATTGGCCCTCCTACGGCACTTCAGGTAGAAGGCGAATACTTCTTAAACATCCCAATCCAACAGGTTACGGGGGCGGGTTCAGTTGGAACGCCCGCCACTCACCATCCTTCATGGGCTATTGCGTATAGTAGTTTTCAGGATACAAATAATAGCTTTAACCCGTCACTTTATCATAGTTCATTCTTATTTACTCCTGATAGTAGTCTTTATACTAGTTTTAATAGTACTGCACCTGCATATTATTCTTCATTAGGTTCACAATGGAACGGAGGCTCATTACCTGGAAGTAACGGTAATACTGTATCTACTCAAAGCGTGACCGAAAATATTGGTGGTACAACTTATACATTTTGGAATATATCGTTAACAGGTAATTTAGCTGGAGGTAATACTTCTCAAGGTCGTGTTGATGGTGCTTCTTATCAATGGACAAATAGAAACGGTAAAGATGATTTAAATGGTAATAATAGTAACCATAAATTATTTACGATATCACCTTCCTATTGGGTTTGGAATGGAACGCCTCCAAAAACTATTATGTCTAACCCTAATAAACTTATTATGAGGTCGGATAGATTACCAACGTCTACAAGTAGAGAAGTTGGTCCTGAGATACCTAAACAGGATTTTCCGTTACACTTAAATAATTCTTTTAATATATTTTTAGTATCTGAAAACGGAGAGTCAACAGCGACCACACCAAATCAAGGTGTTGGTAGTTCTGATGGTTCAGGAGGTTTAGATGACTTTGGAGCTGATGGTACTTCGGCCTTAGGTGGAGTTTTAGGTACCTTTACTTGTGAAGAAATGGTACCATTTAGTTGTTATGATGGAGAAGGTGAAAACTTTACTGTTTTAACACCTTGTGAAGATGATGATAGAGTTGTTGGTGGATGTTATACTTTCGTACAACCAATTTATATTGCAACATTAATTAAAGACTACAAGTATCTTTTTGAATGGAGAACAAGAATTAAATTTATGTTTGCGGTTTGTCGTGGTGTTGTAGGACATATGTTCCAAAATAACTGGGTTAATGGTACTTTATACATGCCTTCATTCCAAAAGAAAACATTTTACGATGGTAATAATGAGGTAAGAAGATATAAATATTGTGGTGACCCTAATCAACCTATTGCTGGTTTATTATTCTCAGATAGAGAATTTAGAGGTCCGATATATTTTAATACGGATTCTAATTCATTCTATTATAGGTCGACACCGTATTATAACGGACAATTTAAACCACAGAAAACAGGTACTGGTGGGGTCCTTACCGATTATCCTGGTAGTAATGAAGGTCAAATTTGGCAACCTACTACGATTATGGACTTAGGACCAAAAACGGATTATCTAAAAGAGATTATTCTAACTCCTGAATTCCAAGGATATATTATAGATACTATTGAAAGTACTTCTTACCAAGACATATCAGGTATCTTAAATTTATTTGTCATGTCAAGATTGTTAAATGCTAATATACTTGAACAATTAACAGGATTGGGTGATGCGTCAATACAACAATTATTCTCAAGACAAGACAATACAATTGCAAATAGATTCTTTGATTCTAGAGTTGATGGTGATTATGCTCAGATGATTGGTATTAATTCTGAGTATGGGGTTTTGGCATACATTGATGGTAATTATGCCGATTCTATAACCTTATCTGATGATAGAATTGGAATATGGTTTACAGGTGATACTGTAAATCGAGGTATTGTTGGACCTGGCACATTACCATACAGTAATTTTGATTATATAGGTTCTCAGACTGTTCCATACTATTCATGGAAAACTGAGGGTACAACATTATTTGGTACTGAGGAAAATAAATGGATTACTGATACTGCGTTATCGGGTAAATACCAAGACCATCCATTTACGGGTACGACTGATTATGCTCGTACTACTTTAGGTCCTGGTTATGGTTATTTATATAATGCGACAGTTGGAGACCCTGAATCTGACACACAAGCACCTACTAATGGTACACACTCAGGAAGATATAGAGTTGGTTCACCATTTTATTTTTATTTTGGTTTAAAACGAGGTAAGAGTGCGATGAATAGGTTCATAAAGAAATTTATATTTTATAATGACTAATGAGTAATCAAAAAAATAATGATATTATAAGAATTGTTAAAGGTTCAGAGAGATATGCGGGTGCTCCCGATACTGAATTGTCCATTCAAATACCATTAGAAAATTCTAAAAAAGAAAAGATTGAAGGTGATAGAAGTGTTTTATTAAATCTTGAGGAAAGATTTAATCATGAAAGACAGATATCTACAAAATTTAGAATCGCGGGTAAAATTGTTAGTCTAATGGATAATAGCGTTTCTGGTCGATGTTCTAATTATGCACCGTTTGAGAATAATTTATATTATATAGATGCTGAGGATACTATTCAAGCTGCGGGAGGTAACTTAAATAATGCAATATGGAAAGGATATCCTCAATATGAAGAATTCTCATTTTTTAGAGTTAAGTCAATAGATAATCATGTACCATTTATTAGTAAAAGTGCATCTACATATAATTGGTCTTTATATATAACATATCCATATACTAACGATTATAATCAGATAATGTCCTACACTGATGCCGAATATAATAATACTAATCAGTTTACGGTTTCCCAAGGTATACCTTATGTTATTAAAAATAGAAAGGTTAATGGTAAAAATATGATTAGTTTTTATTGTGCATTTAAACACAATATAAATCAAGGTGATTATGTGTATTTAGATACACCAATCAACGGTAAAAACTTACTTGAAGTCTATAGTTTAGGCGACCAATCATATGGTAATGAAGATAGAGTTATCAATGTATATAATTATGGTTTTACAGGTACCTCAATTAATGACGGTGCGATGGGTAATCTTAAAAGAGTTATTGACCCTAACAATTCAGGTGAAACAATTTCTGAATATTACGTAAGGAAACACAAAACACTTACTGATGTTTCTAATGTGGATTTACATAAAATGGGTTTCGAAATGAGTAATTTCCCTATTAAAAAACAATTAGAATATTCAGGTTTAACTCCTAACCAAACACAAAGAATATCAGTAAAAGATAATAGAATTTCTTATGCTTTTTCAATAGATAGGGACATTAATATTATTGGACTAATGGATAATCTTGATAGACCAATTACTGAATTATTTGTCACTATAGTAAATAAAGGTTATATGGGTTGGTTTAATAACCCTGTTATTCCTAATAGTACTAATGGATTAGAAATTGGATGGGATTTTAATTTTAGAGATACTACAATTGATACATGGTGGCAAAAAAGTAACTCCAATAATAAAGATAATATATCTGTTGATTATTATACTAAGAATGGAGATAACGGAATTCCTATAAAATTTTACTATAATGAAGACCTACCAATAGGTACAGAATTAAAAGGTGATATATGTGAGTGGAATAAATTTGACCAAAAAGAAACTGTATTATCAAAAATTTCACACAAATATTCTTTTAATTCTTCGGTATTTTTAACCAGTGGTGATGTTAACTTACCCGATGGTTATGCTTATAATCCACACTATTCTATTCCGATAAGAGTATACTCCGATTATATTGAAACAGGAGATGCGGATAAAGTGGATGGTGTTCCTGATTATTCATTTTATTCTGAATATGAGGGGCAATGGAGATGGAGAGATATTTACGGTTATGGGTTTGTTGATACGAGTGGAAATGGTGTAAATCATCCGTTTTTGAATGACAGACATTATCCATTCAGTCAAATACTGTTTCTACAAACGCCAATGATTAAAAACAACAACGTCTTTAATGACATAATCTTCTCACCAATAACTGATAATTGTGAATAAGTTTAGATTTACTGTAAAAGACTTAGATACACAAATTAATCTACCAATTGAAATAAATTTTGATAATGTTGGTAGAGAAGATTTAATACGTCAATTTGAAGATGATGTAATTGAGGAAATAATTAATCCTACTGAAGATTTTGAAACCACGAGATACTCACACAAAGTATGGTACGATTCAAGTAATAATCCAAAGTATAGTACAACTTATCAGTTCTATTTTTTTGACCGTAGTATGAATGTTGCTAATACAACTGTAGCAAATACTAATTTATGGGTTAGTAATTACAATTTTATTGATTCATCTGTATACCCTAACTATAGTGGTATAACATTTAATAATAAAGAAATATATTATTACTCAAACGCCTTTAAAAGAAGTTTCTTTAAGTTAGACTTTTATGATACCAAAGAAATTGAAAATCAAAAATTATATTTTACTATAATAATACCTGTACAACAAGGTAGAAAAGAGACTGTTGATATTGGAACACAATCGGTACCAAATGAGGTAGAAATTAGGGTACCTTCATTTGATTTAAATTTTACAGGTGATAAGGAAGGTTATTTTATTTATTGGTTAAAAAGTAGAGAATATATTGCAAATAATACTTTTTATATGTCCGCTAAATTCTATAACGCTAAAGTTGGAGAATTTATTAGAATGACAAATAGACCTCAGTCGCAAATGCCTAATAAATTTAATTTTAACAAAGAAGACTTCTTTTATTATAAAGTTGACTTAGATGTTAATAGTTATGAATATGAACTTTTTAATGTTCACGGTACACAAAACAGAGTCGGTCAAATTAATAGTGGCATAAAATGGTTTGAATATGTTAATCCACAATAATGGAAGAAAAATACTACATAAAGATTTCACCTGAGTCAATTAAAGGAGATGTTATTACTAAATATTTTAGTGGTGACACTTTTGGTGTATACACTGGTATGACTAGAGTTTTGAGTGGTGGTACTAATGGAAGTAGTTTATTAACAGGATTAACAGTACCTATTGTTTTTAGACAAACTTACGAAAATTTAGGTTTTTACACACCATTTGATGGATTTATTTTACAAAAAGATGTAGTGACTAATTTCTTGGTTACCAGTACGGGAAATCAATATGCGGTTAGACTTACAAATACGTCCGACCAATTCAAAGGATTTTTAAAGTTAGCAAATTATGATATCGATTGGGGGGACGGGAATACTCAGGCGATGACACCGAATGGACCTCAACAAGTGGTACATACTTACCCTAGTGTTCCGTCATCATATAAAATAAAATTAACACAAAATAATCCGTGGGGACAGACGATAGTTGAAAAGAAAGTATATGTCCCAATGACGGGAGTTACAATAAACAATCCTGAAGGTGAAATAACATTTACCGCTCAGGGAGGTAATTGGTCGGGCATACCTTTAAATTACAAATATATTTTTTCGGGTGATAGTGAAAATAACGTACCTGCACAAATATCAAGTAATGCGACAACAGTGCCATTTACCGTAAGTGGTTTCACTTCTTCAAGATTACGAGAACTAAGATTATATGGAACAACCCCTTATGATTTGACTGTGACTGTACAGAAAGGAGGTCAACCTTATGGTAAAGTTAATGAGATGAATGCTAGTTATACATCTTATACGATTAATAATGTTGATTATTATGATTACCCCGATGGCTCAACATTTTATGTTTTAAACTCATCAGGATTAACAAGTAATGATTTAGTTGCCTCGGCTATAACAAAACAAGAGGTATTAATTAATGTAGTAGACTCACCAGAAATACAATCTGAAATATTTATTGAAAGAGGTAAGTTAACAGGGTTTGAGTCCTTACAAAGACTTGGTGAAGTCGATAATATGGGGGACCTTACATCTTATGGTTATGGGTACTTCAAAATAAACAAACAGAAAGAATAAAAAATGGCATTAGGAACATACGGAACTGTAAGACCCGCAGACATGTCTCCCGAAGATGTTGAGATAATTTTAAATTATACTCCATCAAGAGATGTAACAACAAACTTTGTTTTAAAAAAACTGAACGCCGCTGATGTATTGACACCATACTTTCATAATGCAAATACAGGTGGAAATGCAGATGTTGAAATTTTAGGTGGTTTATACAATTTAAAATTACCATCTGAAGAGTTCAATAAAATTGGTATCTATACTTTATATATTAGACCTACGGAGATTAGGACCACAATTACTGATTGTGGTGTTTTATCAGCATTACCTAACGTTAAAGGTTTAATTATTGATTTAAATGGTGTACCTACACAATATAGAAATAGGTTTACCAATCAAGGATTGGTTGGATATCGTATTGAGTATTTAAATGATGATGGTACAAAAATTCCTAATTTTTATAGGATAATAACCTCTTCATTTTATTGTGAACCTGTTATTAGTAATTTAACAAATAGTTCGCAGAAAGCTATTCGTTACAGATATGTTGACGGTGGTAGTGATTTAATCTTCTGTACAGTTTCACCATCTAGTGCACCTTCAAATAAGGCGAATGCAACACCATTTATTGGTCAACCAAATCAAAATATTATAATGACTAATACATTCTTCAACCCAATTAGTGTTGATATAGAATTAGCAGAACATGATATTGATACGTTGGCAATTGCACTTTATGGTAATCAAACTAAGAGTATGGAAGATGGTATCTACACCTTATACGATAGAAATCTTAATATCTATAAACAGTATAACTTGTTCGAAATTAGAGATGAATTTAATAATCTTCTTTATGAGGTTCGTCAAGATAGAGATGAGAATATTGACTTTAGTAAGAATTTCAACAACATAATATCGTAATAAATGGCAAATAATCAAAAGAAATATTTTTACCCACCTGCACCACCTAGTGGTTACGAATCGTTTTCACCCAATTTAGTTGGGTTTCAACTCGTTGATGGGGGAGGATTAACTCAAGGAAACTTCGAGTTCACTACCTCTATTGTAGAAAAGGTAAATCGTACTTTTGATACTGGAGTATTCTCAAGTCCACTTTCATTACTTGATATTGATATTGAAAATATATTAGAGTCTAAGGCAATTGCTAGTAAAAATTATAGAGTTTATCCTAATTATGATATTAGTCAGGTAACTAATTATGCGTTATATGGTTCGTTACAAAAAAGATTGGCGGCATCTATAACGAAAATTATTCATTTTTTTCCTGCGTGTATTGAAGTAAATAAAGTAATGAAGATTGATTATTCTTCTGCAAATACTGCTTCTAATATATCATTTAATATTATTGAAGATGTTACGACATTTGATATGGATGTAACACGTTTCATCAATCCGTTTGATATTGATTATTCTAAAAACGCGACACGTAATATATCTGTAAGATTATATGAACCTAGTCCTTTAAGAAACTTAACTAAGAATTACGAAAAATATGCGTTGTATGTTAATGACATGGAGACTGAATATCCATTGGTTAATTTCATACCTTCAAATACTTTATCGGCTGGTACTGTAACGGTTAGTGTTAAAGGTAATCCATTTAATGGTGTTACCTCAACTACCGATACGTTAGTTTTAAGACCTTCTAAGTATCATACTGAAGTCGCATTTAAAGAACCATTTGATGAAGTGGAAGATTTTCTATTAAATAGGTTTGTTAATCCACCATATACGGCATCTTTTGATTTGGTTGAAGAGAATGACTACGGTCAATTTGTTAAAACTAAAAAGACCGTAACATGGCCGAAAAGTGGATTATGGAATTTAGATATTGTTAGTGAAAAATTTGAAAGATACTTAAATGAGGTTAGTCAAATTGCTGAGTTAATTGATAAAAATAAAACAGATTTAATTGTTCGTTTTTTAACGACAGGGGCATTTAAAGATTTTGATACTGGTGACCAAAAAGTTGAAAAAGTATTACAAATTTATGGTAGAAGTTTTGATGAAACTAAGAAGTTTATAGATGCATTATCATTTATGAATTCGGTTCATTATACACCACAAAATGATATACCTTCAGAATTACTTAAAAATTTAGCACAAACATTAGGTTGGGATACTAACATATCCCCAATTACTAATATGGACTTTTTAGGTTCTGTTTTTGGTACTAAGAACAAATCAATATATCCAGGATTTCAAAATGACCCAACACCAAATCAATTAAACTACCAATTCTATAGAAATTTAATATTGAATTCGGCTTATTTGTTTAAGTCTAAAGGTACAAGGTCGTCTATTGAGTTTTTATTAAGATTAGTTGGTGCACCTAAAGCATTAATTGAATTTAATGAAATAGTTTATGTTGCCGATGGACCAATTAATATCAATAGGTTCAACGGGGAATTCTTAAAAATTTCTGGAGGTACAAAAGTTGATGATATACCAGCTCTAGACCCATCAGTAACATATAGTATTTTAGGGAATGTTTACACAGGGTTTACAACATCAACATCTGTAACTCAAGTTGATGCTATAATTGGTGATTATCCTATCGATGAAAATGGATACCCAAAAAGACCTATCACTAATAACGATTATTTCTTTGAAAAAGGTTCGGGTTGGTATATCCAAACACCCGACCACAGAGCAATTGAACAATTAGATGTAAATAATTCAACATTTACAGGTGCCAATCCAAATGTACAAACAAAACTTGAGACATTTACTTATGGACAGAAATATTTTGACAGATTTAGATATTTCCCATATATGAATTTAGGTTTTGGTTTGACTAAAACTATTGATAATAATAAATCATGGGACAATACAGAAACAGGTTTAAGAAGAAATAGAAATGGTTCGTATAATGCTTATTATGAAGTATTTGATGAAAAATTAGTCTTAAATGCTAAGAACGTTGAATTATATCTCAACATGGGTCAGGGTATTATATATGACATTTGGAAGATGTCAAGAAGATACGATTACCCATTCCCTTCAACAGGATTGACAGCCCCTTACCCATCTCCGTATGGTAAAGATTGGACAATAATTAATCCTAGACCAAAAGAAAAGACATTCTTTGAGTTTGCTCAGACTTTCTACAATACTATGATTAATGTTAGAAATCGTCAGACAATAAATGATGGTGCGGGTAACGGATACCCTACTCTACAGTCAATATATTGGAAATATTTACAGTCTGAACAGACGGTTAATGTACCATCTAATCAGTACACCTATCAAAAAATGATTGATTTCACTTTAGGTTTGGGTGACTATTGGATGAAATTAGTGGAGCAAATGGTTCCTGCATCTACCATATGGATGGGAGGTCAAAAAATGGATAACAACGTCCTACAAAGACAAAAACACGTATGGAGAAGACAAAGAGGTTGTGAAATAGTACCAGTCCCGTGTATTCCATGTCAATTTAACGGACAATTGTTTAGTTATGACTGTATTGACCAAACTGTTACATGTGACGTACAAATTGATTCTATGCCAATGATATTAACTAGTAGTATTAACAGTTGTGTTAGTAAATCAGGATACACAACAACTGATTGTGTTTTAAGTACCTTAGTTAGTGATTGGTATGTGGATGTTAGACTTGATAATACGGTATTAGTTCAAGAAAAATTCTATACAGGTTATGGTAACCAAGATTACCCAACAAATAATGAATGGATTAATGCATTGAATGAGAAGCTTGAGTATTTATATCAGGACGGTTTGAATTATTATATAGACGAAAATAATGTTTTGACGATTAGTAATACTAGTTGTTATGCAGAATTTACTGATAAAATCTTAACAGTTAATGTTGGGGTAAATATACAAATTAATTGTAGTTAAATAGCCAATCATGTATTATTATTTTATATCGTGTAGTTCAGGTACTATTTATGCAACTTTAATCAGTTCATATCAGTCCGCCTTTGGTAGTTCTCCTGTGGTTGGTAATGTTTATAGATTATTGAATATTACTGATTTACCTGATGATTGTTATACTTGTACAACTGCTAGTGAAACATTTATTGAGTTTACTGGTTATATTCCTGCATCACAAACTACAATTGCCGAGTCAGGTTGTGCTGATGATATCTGTAGCATTGCTCCATCTCCATCACCAACCCCAACACCTGCATCTATAATATATGCACAGGTGTGTGGAGTACCTGGAATTTACTATCAAATTGTTGGATATACAGGGAGCGCCACAGTTGGTCAGGCGTTTTATTTAGATTTTTCAGATTATACGAATTGCTACCAAGTAGTTTCGAGACCTGAAGTTTACACTGTATTAAATATTGCTGGTGGTTCCACAACTGATTATGATAATTGTACTGCTTGTATAAACGCTAATTATCCGTCATCTACTCCGACTCAAACACCAACCTCAACACCGGCTTCTACTACTATTTTTAGGAGTAGTCCAACACCGACTAAAACACCTACACAAACCCCAACACCAACCGTTGGTCAATTATATGTGGTGATGTCTGCTTGTTGTAGAAATTTTACGTTTTTAATTAAATACGGTAGTGAACAGACAGTTAATATAGGTAGTACATATAATATTAGTGTACCAAATGGTGGTAATTCCTATTTTTATGGTTGTGCTACTGCGATAAGTGGGGATGTATCAGATGAAGATTATAGTGCTGAAATCACTACGTTTGGTAATTCGGGATTGTCATATGATGATTGTGTTAAGTGTCAATTAGATACTGATTGTTGTGTTTCTGGTTATGTTGGTACTAGTATTGTTTCATATACTGATTGTTGTGGTGTACAACATAC
>Ga0208161_1001078_pt1 | contig 14873 bp, 25 predicted proteins | sample CB_VirMetaG_3_FD_184538 | JGI IMG/M metagenome (GOLD analysis project Ga0208161, IMG submission 184538) | Freshwater to marine saline gradient viral communities from Chesapeake Bay - CB_1508_1S Viral MetaG (SPAdes) (version 4) | ecosystem: Environmental > Aquatic > Marine > Coastal | place: USA...
TTATTGTTTTCCAAAAAATACCAAAAACGTTCGAGCCACAAACCGATTCGAACCCCATCAAGTGTATCATCTACATCCATACCTTCATTACGTGCTTCAGCACATTTGACAATTCCATAATCAGCCATATCGCGGGCTTTATCATGTTTACCTAGTGCAAGAGCAGCACGTGCTTGATCATAACAATCAGAAACAGTTGTTTTGATTTTCATTTTGTTTGTTTTTGGTTTCTTCATTATGGCTAAAGGTACGAATGTTCCTGGGATAAACCAAATTTTAATATTACGCCAAAATGACGTCGGCATGGTTGTAGAATTTACCTTTTCTAAAATCAGCTTTTTTAATTTTTTTAGCTGTTCCCTTACGTACTTCTTGAATAAAGTAATAAGGTCCTTTACGTGAATCCATTTCTGGGTGGATACTGTCTACTTGGGCAGTGACTACATATTCCATTCCATTTTGGGCCTCTGGGATGAGGACTGTGCTAAACATTTTCATTTGTATTGGTTATATGATTTTTCTTCTACGAGTTTAGAGTTGGTAAGTAGATTAATTTCTTTTTTGATTTCGGCTCTTTTATCGTTTGTAATATACACACTTCTTGCAAGTTCCACAAATTCTTCATCAAATTCTTCAGCTGCTTCTTTATCACGGATAGCATCTTCAATATTCCACAATGTTTTATTTATTTCAGATAACTTAATATAAAGGTTTTTTATTTTCATACCATATTTATCTAGTAAATCTTGAAAATAAGGATTTAAAATTTGGAGTTCTTTATTAACATTAGTTAATTTATTGATATCAGTAATATTTAAAGACTTAATTTCTAAAATAGAAATTTTATCTAAAAATTCTCCATCTGAGATTTCTACTTTCATTTGATTGGTTTATATAATAAATGGTTTAAAGTCAAAATTATTTCTTCAATTTGGGCTCCATTGTAGCGCTTGTAATAACGGTTTGCCTGTTTTGATTCAGTATCCATAAAAGGTAACAAAACCAATACTAGAAGCCCAACTTTAATTAAAAAATTTTTCATGTCATCTAATAACTGTTACATCTACATCAGAATCCCCTTTATACCAAGCTACTATTTTTGTTTTGTGACATAGCATTTTAGTCTCTATAGTTTGAAAGGCAAAATTTAACCACCAATCATAAGCATGCCATCCTACTTCTTGATATAATTTATCAAATAATTTTTTATGTTTACCATTTACTAAATAACAATATGTTCCTATAATATTGTCAAATTCATAAAAATTTTCACTTACTTTATCATAAAAAGTAGTTGTGGTATCTCTATTAGGTTCAGAAAAAGTAATTAAAGGATAATCGGTAGTGTTTAAAATATTGATAGCTTCCTGAAGTCTGGATATAAAAAGTTTTTCGTCTGGGAATTTAACATCAGATTCACAAATAAGGAAATGACCTTCATCACTAAATCCTATAGATTGGGCTTGCTTGTGGGCTAAAAAACATCCATAATGCCTAGATGTTAACCCCCAAGTATTTGCAGGTTTTGTTTTGCCTACATACCATTCTTTTTTGTCAAAAATAATATGATCTAAAGGGGGGTCTTCATCATAAGGGGGATTTTCTAATCTAATATATCTTCCCAAGTTCATTTTTTTTAATTGGAGATAAGAGAATCGTTCTTTAACATTTTCTCTATTAATCCCAATTTGAATAATTTTTAAATCATTCACTGTGATGGGAGCGTTTCCAAGTGGTCAAGCAACTCATTTACTGTGGTGAGTGAATCAATATAGGCTTGATTAGCAATAAATACACTATCACTAACAAACTCACCAGGTTCATATTCACCATATACTAGTGAGTCACTAACCCCTTCATCTTGAGTGAAGTCAAATTGTCCCCCCAAAATAATAGGTTGGGGTTCGTCGTTACACGACATCAAACCAGCAACAGCGACAATAATAAATACTTTTTTCATAACAATTATTTTTTAATATACCAAGGTGGTATGTCTTTTTTAGGTAATGTTTTAAATGTTTGTAAATTAGGATATTTAAATCCTTCAAAAATAACACCAACTGTTTTTTCTGTTTTGTCAATGTTATAAACTTCTCCTGTTTGTTCCACGCCAAATAGGAAAAATTTGATTTTATCACCAATTTTCATAGCGCTTCCTCTAGGACTCGAACCTAGGACCAATAGATTAACAGTCTACTGCTCTAACCAACTGAGCTAAGGAAGCTGGGCGCAGTCTTCAGGAGCCACTAGCCAGATTCGAACTGACGACAAGCGCATTACAAATGCGCTGCTCTACCAACTGAGCTATAGTGGCTTTAATTCGCCTCACACGCTGTGATCCCGGTCGGGCTTGAACCGACGACCCACGCCTTAAAAGGGCGTTGCTCTACCAGCTGAGCTACGAGATCATAGCACGCCAGGCAGGACTCGAACCTGCAACATTCGGTTTTGGAGACCGACGCTCTGCCAATTGAACTACTGACGCATTAAAAAGATCCGATACCCAACACGTTTAAGGCTGGCTATGGGCGACGCTACCTACGGCCGAGACATACATCTCATCGGATCTTCCAATTGAGGATGTCGTCCAGGTGAGACTTGAACTCACATGTAACCAATTACTCTTTCTACAAGGTATAAGCTTGAGGAGATACTGGACGGAGTGCGCCTGGTAGGATTTGAACCTACGGCCAATTGATTATGAGTCAACTGCTCTAACCACTGAGCTACAAGCGCTTAAACGAATTAAAAATTTATTGGTGGGGTTTGTTGTGACTCCCCCCACCAACCGTAATACAAAGTGTGGGTTTCCGGTTAACGGCTTGGGAATCGAACCCAATCCCCGTGAGTCGGAGTCACGTGTCCTACCTTTAGACGAGCCGTCAATGAAATACTGACGACTGTTGTTTTTACTTCACCGTTTTTACACGTCACGCAAAGGTTACAGCCTGATTCATTACACGCACTCGTCAGAGAAAACTGCTAAAATGTCAAAGAACCTTTGTAGCTCCACCTAGAATCGAACTAGGAACTAGACTTTAGAAGAGTCCTGTTATATCCATTTAACTATGGAGCCATGCTTTAGTACTCGGGGCGGGACTCGAACCCGCACTCTCCGTTCGGAAAAACAGATTTTAAGTCTGTCGTGTCTACCAATTCCACCACCCGAGCATGCATTTTATTTCAATCAACTTGGTTGCTCTGCGCTCAAAACAACCCTTAAATATACGAACGGGATTTTAAGATCCCACATTTTTCTTAAATTTCTTTCAATTCTTTTATGTGCTTACACTCACGTGTTTTTGACCTCCACACCCCAGGGCAATTGCAACTAAATTGAATTTTACCTGTTGGAAGTGTTGTTTTCTTTGCAGTGTAAGTAATATCAGGATTACTTTTTGAAGTAAACTGTTTGGTAATCACCTCAGGTTTTTGAACTTTGTATTCAGGTCGTTTCCACATCACATCACTCAACTGAGCTTCAGGGTGAACTTCAACCCAGTCAGGCATCAAATATTGTTTACCTTTAATACAAACAAATACAGGAGGCATCCAGTGATCATGCTTGTACATAACACGTTGCACAGCGTATGATTTGGTTTTTCCGTCTGGTTTGAAAGTATAAGCAGATGATTCTTGAGTGATTATCTCTTCGACACCATCCTTAATAACCTTGAAAATAGCCATGCCTGTAACTTTATGCGTAAATATACAAACCAGTTTTTGGGTTTTCTAGCTTCTAATTTGACGGGTTTATGACTAGGTAATTTACCTTCTCGTTTGAGTTCTAATTCTAAAGCCCACATAGTACAAAGGCTATGCATAGCCTTAGGGTTATAAGCTGCTATGAAGGCTAAATCCTTATCGGAAATAGTCTCCATAGCTTCGCTTATAGTTTGAATCTCAAAATTTTCCGTCATAATAATCCATCAAATCTTCATCCTCACTAGTCATATACTGTGGTGGTTTGAATTTGACTTTTTTCTTGCGTTCCTTATAGTTAGGATACTCGTTTTGCATGAATTGATCCCACTCCTTGAGTTGATCATAACGCTGTTTGTTAGAGTTCTTGCTCATCGTCCTTGTCCTCTATACTTTTTTTTATAATTTGGTGAATTTTTGTGATTTGAGGTTTTTGATTTTGCGTGCACCCCGGGACGCGATACTTTGTTACGTGAAACGTAATCAAATGCACTAATTTTCTTAGCCATTTTTAGTTTTTAAATAATTTATTGCTTCAATAATTTTTTGACAACCTTCATATGCCTCTTCATTTTCAAAATGAATGAGGTTTGTTTGTAAAATACTTAAGAATTCTTCTTTTTGCACTGAAAGTGTATATGTTGAGGCTTCTCCTTCTACTTCAATTTCAAATACTGGGATTTGTTTTTTCCTGGTTTTTAAGTTATTTAATACAGTCTCTACAATGGTTTGTGCGATAGTAAACTTTTGATTAAGCGCCATCTGTAGGAACTCATCATAGTTATCGACTGTAATTTTCTTTACATATACCACTTTAAAATAAATCTAGAAATTTATCGTTTATTTGCTTTGATTTAAATTTACGAAGTTTTTCATCATCTTCCAACATTTTTGTTGAAAGTTTTTCAAGATGTTTGCGTTTTTGAGTATCGTAATCATCTATTAATTTTTGATGTTTTTTCTTTCGCTTCATAATCTAGAAATTAAATCTAATTCATCTTCATCTTCTAATCCAAGTTCTTTTAAGCGTTGTAAATGATAATCATCAACTTCCCAATCAACTTTACTTTCATATATTTCTCTATGTTCTTCCATCCCCTGAATTTGTCTGTCACTAAATATGTTTCCAACTTGTAGGAAATAACAATTGTAACAAAGGAGTTCTACGTTATCTAATTTGTAGTTCTTTTTTTCTCCATCTTTAAAGTGCATAATTAGAGGAACCTTGTAATCTAATACTCTTCTTTCGCTAAATTTACAATTATTACAACACTCATCTAAATACCCTTCAGCTGTTAACTTATCTTTGATTTTAGCAGCGTCAAAATGAGAAGGATCAACTCTACCTTCTATAATATCTAATATAGCAGGTGATTTTTTACCCCCATTTAAAAATTTAGGGATGCCCTTACCACTTTGGTTTTTGTGTTGCTCAAATATATTCTCATAACCTTCCTCAGTGGCTTCATAGTTTTTGGCCCACTTTTTATAGTGAATATAAGAAACACCTAAATACCTTGCTGCTGCTCTATTACTTTTAGTTTTATTAACAGCAGCCAATATTTGTTGTTTACTGAGTGGTTTTGCTTGTGGCATTATGGTTTCATAATTTCTTCAGCCCAATACAATAAAAATTCCCACAAATCATCTATTGTATTAAACATATGTTCATCACCTCTAGAATCTATAAATGGGTGAAGTGTTCCATCATCATCTTTTCTAGAGTAAATGTAGAATAGAATAGCATCTGCTGCTACTCCCTCAAAACAAAAATGGATAAATCCTTCGATAACTTTAAAATATTGTTCATCGTATGAAGTAAAATCTAATCCTTCGTTTTCAAGTAAGTCATTTTGGCGTTTCCAAACACCTTCATACATGTCCATTATCTTGATAAAGTCAGCTTTTAGTTCATCAACCGGATCACTTCCATCTTCTCGCATTGTTATACTAGAACCTAGTATTTTTTCAAGCGCCTCTTTTATTTCCTTCTTTTGATCCATTAACTTTATTTTTTAATGTAACTAATTCAACACATTTATCATATTCCTCTTGTTGCTCATAAAATTTAATAGCAGTTTCTAATACTTTAATAAAATTACGTTCTTCAAGTACAACTGAGCAGTCTAAGTTTGGGATATAAAACACCCTAGCTGATTTACGTTTTTTGTTTAAAGCATTTTCAATAGTAGCTATTGCTTCTTCAAACATTAATCTATTAAAATCTTCACTACTTACTAGTTCTTCTAACTCCTCCTTATAATCATAGAGTATTTCTATAGAGAGTATATCTCTTTCCTTTTTCTTTTTCATTACTTCAAAGTTTGGGAGGTTAATAATTTACTATCACTTATAAATATTAACTCTTTTTAAGTTTAATAATAGGTTTATCTTTGAAATGAAAATGGCTGATGCCACAGGGTAACATAATATTTTTATGGGAGGGATCACCTATTTTATAATTAAAAACAGTTTTCCACAAACTTATAAAATCTTCTTCATCCAAAAGATTAAAATAAGTAAAATTCTGTTGATTTATAGTTCTCCCTAAAAAGGTTTCACAATCAAATTTAGGATCATGAAATTCTTCCCAACATTTAGCTTTAGGATTAGTTTTAAGGATTTCTTGGAATTTTATATAATATTCATTTATTACTTCAACTCCTCCATACACATTAGGACTTTTTTTACTCAAAATAAAAAAATTACTTTGAGGGGTAAAATCTTTTTGAGTGCTATCTTTGAAAACCTTTTTAAGACCTTCTATTCCTTGATTTCTTAAAATAGTCTCTAAAGAGAATCCTGGGAGGAAGTAAAAGTCTGCTTCTTCTATATTTGTGTTTAAAAATTCGGGATCAATAATGATATCTTGGCTAAGTTTACATAAATACTTTTGGGGGTATTTTTTACTTAAGTTAAAAACAGCTTCATCTAAATCCATAGTTCCAAACATATGACCTCTATTTTGATCTAAAAAAATAATATCTAGATCTGCTACATATGTATCTAAAAGTTTTTTGATAAAAGATAAATCTTCTTCATCACTATTAATAGCCATTACCATATTAGGAAATTGTTCTATAATAGTTTTATTATAAATTAAATAAGAAATAAAGTCTTTAACTGTATTGTTATTTACATAAACAGTAACTCCTAAAGTACAATCTTGTATAATATCTTTAATTTTCATAATATATAAAATCTTTATATTGTTCTAGTATAGTTAATATATGTAGAGGATATTCATCCTCCAAGCTAACTAAATTAAAATTCATCCCAGGTCTATCAAAAATATCTTTCCCTTCAGTTAAACATTTATTTATATTTTCATCTGAGGAGAATTTAGGGTGGTTGAATTCAGTATGAGCTATTGTTTGGATTTTTTTCTTAATCATATCTTTACCCCCCATGTACGAAAGATGCCACCCTCCCTCAAATATAGGAGAGTATTTATTACGATTATTTCTTAGATTTTGAGGGGTAGAAAAATGCTTTCCGGTTGTTACTACTGTTCCTGCCCATATAGAGTCTCGAGGACCTATACTTTTGTTATTAAAATAATAGTAAAAGAACTTTTGAGCAAAAGTTTGAGTTTGTGTTAAATTTTTAGGAAGATTAATCAAATTTGGAATTTCATCTAAATCTCCTACCATAATAATATCATCATCAGTAATATTTTTTAAACCATAAATTAAAGCATTTCGTTGTTGGTTTTCAAATTTCCATGATGGAGATGTTGGGGTATATGTAATATCCTTTTGAGTAAAGTCTAACCCCGTATCATCTAATTTAATAGGAAGATAGGTTATTTTATCTAACCAAGGAGTAAATCTTTCTTTATTTAAGTGAAAATTATATTCTTTAGGTAAATTAGTATGAGTTTTATTGGCTTCACTAATAATAAATTTATCTACATAAGGATCTAATATTTTCAATCTAATCTCTAAAAGATCTAATTCATCCCTTAAAGTAAAACAATCATATATCATTTATTAAATTTTTAAATTTATTCATAACTTTTTCAGCAGAAAATTGCTCTACTAATAATGTGTAATTTTCTTGAGAGGGTACAAAATTAGAAAGAATTTGGTATAAATCTTTAGAAGTTTTATAATAAATTCCTTTATCCCCTAAGATTTTCAAATGGTTTTTATCTCTTCCTTCAGGATTAGTAATTACGGGTTTGTTTTGTGCTAGAAATTCACATATTGATAAACCAAATGATTCTCCTTCACTTCGAGCATGAAGCATAGCATCACAAGTGTTAATAAATGTGACTTTTTTATTTATATCTGTGGTTCCTGCAAAAAATAAAGCCCTAGGGTGGGAAATAAATTTACAAGTGTTAAGAAATAAAAAATATATATTTGGGTTTTCTTTTAAAATTATTTGTACTACTTGTTTTACCCATCCATAATCAAATTGGTCATACCCTCCATATCTACCAAATACTATAGCATCTTCAGGAATTCCTAACGAAGATCTAAAATTTTGAGTTTGAGATTTAGGATTAATAATATGAGGTAAAAAAGGCATTTGATGGATATCACCTAGCCATTCAGAAACATAAGCATAAATGTCTCCATGTGGATCTTTTACATTAAATACGGCATGTACAAAATTTTTAGCAGATTTTAATAATTTCCCATCATTAGTTCCATATTTAATAAAATAACACCAATCTAAATTAAAATCTTCTAATTCTTGAAAATTATCATAAAGATAAACATTTAAATTAGAGGAAAATTTATTATAAGTAGTTAAGTCTGAGTTTTTAGGGGAGAAAATTATAGATTCATTACCCAATATTTCTTGATTACCTAAAGCATAATCATATAAAGCTACTTCAGTACCTCTAATCCCTAATTGATTTGAATGAAATCCTATTTTCATACTCCAAATTTACTTTGATCTACATGAGTAAATAAACCATTACCATGTGCTATCTTAAAATTTTGTCTTGACCACCATTTAGCAATGTTACCCTCTAATCCAATACCTTCCCCTGCATATGGGGTAACCGTTTTAATATAAAAATCTTTTTTAAACATACAAGGATTATTAGTCCAATTACTCCATCTAGAAGTAGTAGTAAAATATTCCCCTTGTTGTTGAATTTTATCTGGGAATTGGGTAGCAGGGTTTTCAATCCAGTGAGTTGATTCTAATAAGTGGGGGCTAATTAACCCTATTTCATTGTCATAATGTTCTAATTCGTTACCTTTATATACGTTACGAGAAAATAAAGGATATCCGGGGTTGGATTTGTGTCTATACTTTATTACATCAAATTCTTGGAGAAGGTCTAATCCAGAGGATAATCTGTTATAAGTAGTTTGAACATCTTCTATTAAATGCCAATCGTGTTCAAGTAAAAGAATATTAGAAGTTTTAGCATTTTGAGTTAATTGTAAAAATCCTTTCCCAATCCCTACATTTGAATTTAACCCTAAATAAGGTAAATTGAAATGATGAGCAATTTTTTTATCTTGTTCAGTTATTTCTTGAAATAAAAGAGTAACATCCTTTACTATATTGAATAACCCATTAGTATGATATGTAAAAAGAGTATCTACCAAAGTTTGTCCTGAATTCCATGATAAAATTCCTATGCTTAGAGGGAGTTGGTTCATTTTTGGCGAATATTATTAAGATATTGAATCCAATTTTTAATATGGAAACCATGAAGGGTATTAGAAGGTGATGGATTTACTTCGATCATAAAACTGTCCCCACACCAAATCTTTAATTCATCAGGAATAGGAACCCAATTTGATTTGTGAAAAGCTATAAGACATCCCCACCCGTAGGTTCCAGATTCATATTTTTTTATAGTAGGATTTAATGGAGATTCTAAATTATAATTAGAGGCTGACATCCCTATAAACCCAGTTTTAAGAAGATCCACTTGGTCTAATAAATAAAAATATAAATTAGAATCAAAATTTATATCATCATTACAAATAATAATATTATCTGAGGTTGATGTTTCTACTCCTAAATTCCATGAAGGATTTACATATAAATTTTGTTTTGGGTTTATAGTTTTGATTTTTTTAGTAGAAAAGCTAGCATTAAATATTGTATTAGAATTATTGATTAATATAATTTCTTTAACACTAGAACAATCTACCAAACTTTTAAGTAAAAAAGATGTTCTATTAGATTTCCAAAGGGTAGGAATAATAACACTATACATTATAAAATCTCACTAGTAGTTACTACATTCATCATTTCCTTAACATTTTGTTGGAAATAATCATATGTTAAATAATCCTTTGTTAAAGGGATATATTTTTTACTAAATCCTCTTTCTATTAAGGCACAACCCCAATCTGTGTTTATAGTTTTGATAATTAAGTCTTCTCTAGTAGTTCTTAATTGAGCTATAGCTTTCCATACATCCCCATTCCAAGGCCCACCATGATCTTCTCTAACTTGATGATTTTCAGAAGGGGGAAGACAATCATGGCATAAAATTGCTCCACCTTCAGTTAAATGTTTTAAGCTATTATCTATATCTTTTAAAACTTGTTCACTTAAATGAAGACCATCAATAAAGATTAAATCAAATTTAATAGATGGATCTAATTGAGCAAAATATTCATCACTTGTTCCTATAAAATCACATTTATTTCTAGGAGAAGGATCTACTGCTACTTTATTTTCCTCTGGGAGGTTGATTTTAGCACAACAGCTAGTATAATCTTGGACTCCTATTTCTAAATAGGTTTTGTAATCTCTAAATTGGATTAATGTGTTTAATATATCCCACCTTTGCATAGTTCTAAAATTTTATTTACTCGTTGTTTTTGTGTGTGGTATTGTAATACCTTTTCCTTACCTTTTTTAGCTATATTTTCTCTTTTTTCAGAGTTTGTTTTATAATAATTTATTTTATTAATACAATCTACCAAATCATCATAAAAAACAATTTCTTCTCCTTCTATAAAAAGTTCATGTAATTTTTTATTTTTATTTAAACGGTCTGTAAGTATCATTTTACCACAAGCCATTCCTTCAAAAATCCTTCTAGTAATTTCTCCCCACCTACTGTTTTGGATAACCATAAGACCCTCACAAAGGAATTTACTATGTTCTACTCCTTGAAAACCATTTCGGTTAGCAATAGATCCTTTGCTATGCATTGTTATTGTATCTAAAAACTGACTTCCTCCGGGGCCTCTAGAAGTAACAGCAACATATTTGGTTTCTACAGAGTGAGGAAAATGAATATTAGAATCAGCAAAATGAGTCCACCATTCACTATTATATCCTAAAGACTTATAATACTCATTACTTTCATAGTCAGGAGTAAGGATAAGGTCAAAATAAGGGGCTTTTAAAATATTCTGGTTTTGGTTTTGAGGATCATCTCCAGCTTCCATTATACAATATGCTCCTGTATTCTTAAGTTTAGATAAAATGGGTGAAGTATGTCTACCCCAATCCATATGGAAAATAATATCAGGGGTGGTATCTAATAATTTATAGATATTAGTATCTACATAATTATCATTTTCATCAAATAATGAGTAAATTTTAGTATTCCAACCTCTATTTTTAAACTCATTTACTATAGATAAAGGGGTAGACCAAATATCACTTTCTCTATAGGCAAAAATAAAAGCTATATTTTTATTAAAGGGTTTCATAAAACCTATTTTGTTTTTCTTGACGTTCAATATCTTTAATATGAATTAGACAAAATTCATTATTGGAAGGTAATTTACTTTCAGTTTTATGCCCAGTAAGCACTTCATGGACTTTATTTTTCCACTTAATACGCTTAACATTTTTCATAATACGACACTGATAGTCTGGAAAGTTAATTTTACCATCATAATCTACTCTCCATCTCCATTTAGTAATATGTTCAGCCGTTAATCCTATTACTTTATTGATTCGAGGTACCCAAAACACATCTACACTAGCATTCATTTTAATGACGGATTCAATAGTATTCATTAAATAATCATCTGGGTATTCATCAGCATCAATTTGAAAGATGTAATCTCCTGAGCAGTTGTCTTTAAGATTGTTTTTAAAAGCAGCAAAGTTTCCATCTAAGGGAAACTCTACTACTTTAAGTCCTACAGAGTGAGAAGTAGAAAATTCTTGAAGCACAGTATAAACATCTTGTGTAGTATTTCCTTTGTCACACTGTACTACAATCTCATCTTGTTCACGTTTATGCTTAAATAAATAATCTAAAAGATATTTTATCTCTTTATACTCATTACATACCGGAATAGCATAACTTATTGTCATAGATTTTGATTTTCAAAAACTCCAATATAATCTAAAGCTTCTATAAAGTCACGTTCACTAAAATATTTAGCATTACTCATGTCCATTTTATAAGTTGTTTCGTTGGGAAAACGTTCTTTATCTTCTTCTGTTATTTTTTTAGCAGGGCATGAAACCCAATTCCAATCATTAACAGATTTGCCGTGGATGAAAATCATCCCTTTATCAGAAACATTTATAGTAGAAGGCATCCAATGTAATCCGTTTTTATCCTTATGAACTAAATCTTTATAAATTTCAGGGAGAACTTCAAGTTGTTCGTTTAAAAATTCACTATCTTCTGTCATAAGACTGTTAGTCGTGAATCCACACCCATAACACATTTTAATAGAATAATCTGCTCCTATATCACTAGAATAACAAGCATCACTTCCACATCTATCACAAGTAGTTAATTTATCTTTCATAATTGTTCTATTTCAGGTAGTTCCAAGGTTTCTAATTCAGGAAGTTTTAGTTGAATTTCTTCTACAAATTCAGGGCTATTTTTTTCAATTAAATTTGTTAGTAGCTCCCCCATATTTTCTAAACTAAACCTATTTTTAGCATAAGAAGCTTGTTTTTTAGCATTTTCTGTAAATTTATCATAATGGGTAAATACTGTGGTTAGATAATGCCCCACTTCAGCTAAATTAGGAGCAAACCATTGAGCTTCTTTTAGGATCCATTCATTAGCGGATGATTCATCTACTGGTTTTAGATCACCATTAATTAATGAAGTAAATTTAGGGTTTAAAAAATCAATATGACCCGACCAATTCGTGGCTATAATAGGTTTTTTAGTCTGAGTAAATTCTAACAAGGGTCTACCGAAGCCTTCACCTTTAGTTAAGCTTATCATGGCTTTCACTTTAGGATGATTATATAATTCATTCATTTCTAAATCTGTGAACTCACCGTGAAGAAGATATACAGTAGGAAGATTATTAGCTGTTATACTATTTTTAATCTCATGTATTTTTTCTAAAATGACATCTCTATCCATATAAGAAGCTCCAGCACCACTAGTTTTTAAAATAAGAGCAGGAGTTTTCTTTTTATTCTTAAAAATTTCATAAAAAGCTTTAACTAATAATCCTATGTTTTTTCTATCTTCTCCTATATTACCTTGCATCCAATGTCCTACACACAAATAAGCAAAAGATTCTTCTATATCATCTAAATCAAATTTAATTTGATCTTTAGGAAGATATTTGTACACATCTAAATTTATTCCTTCAAATACTACTTCTACAGGTTTTTGAAGTGAAGTACTTCCTACAATTTGATTTGAATTTTTATCAACATGTTCAAATTTAACACTTTGAAATACATTTTTAGAATGTTCGGAGGGGACTATATTTAAATCCATTCTGTTCATTCCTTCTATCCATTCGGGGCGGCATGCTGTGGTTTCAATTCCTGCTGTTACTCCAATATTAAAAATACCTACGGGTTGGAATTCATTAGGAACTGTAATTTGCATCCAAATTTCTGGTTTTCTATCTAGGGAATTGGATTCTAAAATATGAGATTTAAGAAAATTCCATGAAGGATTATCTTTTATAAATCCCCAAGGAGTAGCTCCCCATCTTTGGGGAAGGATTTTTACTTCATATTTATTAGAATCTATAATAGATTTTACTAAATCTCGCGAACGTGCTCCATATCCTGAGTAAGTATCGATAGGGCAACTAATTATAAATAAAGGTTTCATTAATATATCAAATTATGAGGAACTTGTTTAGATTCTCTAGTGTCAACTTTAATTAATTCATAATGTTTTCTTGGAGTCCAAGATGTAAATAACTGGTTTACATAGGTTATAATTTTTTCTCCCATTTTTTTAGAAGTGAAACATGCTTCATCTCCGGTTGCCCACTGCCTAGCTAAAAGTCCTATTTCTTTTCTTCGCTCAGGAGAAAGACTCCAAACATTATAAATTTGATTAGCGGCATCACTTGCTTCACACCTGTCATCCCAAATATAAGGTGTAGGAGGAGACCCAACTATAGATCTACTAGTAGGAAAAACTGGGAATGCCCAAGGTCCACATTTTTTATAAACTCCAGTATGATTTGAAGGGAATTGGTCATCAAAATCGATCCACAAACCTTTTTCATTTTCAAATCTCATTTGATCTTGCATGCCTCCTGTAACATTTGCTATAATAGGCTTACCACACAACATAGCTTCAGTTAAACTTAATCCCCATCCTTCATTAGAAGTAAGTTGAATTTGAACATCTGCACAATTGTATAACCACGACATTTGGTGTGGAGTTAATTTTTGTTCCGAAAATATAATATGATACTTAGGATCATCTCCACATAAGGCCTCTATAACTGCTGGGAGGTCTGTTCCATTAGGGTCTACTTTTTGGGTGTGAAGAACTAAAGCACATTTATGGGCTTCTTCGGGAGTTAATTTGTCGATAAATTGTTTGTACGCCCAGATAGTGTCTGGGATTTGTTTTCTTCTAATGTTTCTAGAATTAAATAAGGTTACAAACTCATATTTTTTTCCATCAAATAAATTATTTTTGAAAGTTGTAAACTCTTCATATTGTTCATAGGATTCATCAATAGGATAAAATATTTCATCGTTTAACCCATGAGGAACATACTCAATAATTTTACCTTTTACTTTATCTCCAAGAACTAATTTATTAATTCTGTCCTGTCCAATGTTTTTGTGCGTAGAATCATTTATTATTTGAAATAAATCTGTTTGTGTCAATCCTCTACTCCTTAAAATACGTTGTAGTTTGGTAATTTTCATAAGTTTCTTTTTAATTACATTGAAGCAAATGTAAAATTATTTTTTAAAATAAAGAAATTATTTTTTAAAATAAATAAATTATTTTCTAAAATAACTTATTC